>ERZ651776.212-NODE-212-length-85205-cov-6.357156_pt1 | contig 85205 bp, 83 predicted proteins | sample MGYA00514761_ERZ651776 | MGnify/ENA metagenome assembly ERZ651776 | reverse complement strand
CGCGCTCAATATCGGGCTGTCGTCACATCACGCCGACGCCGGACAACTTGCCGCGCTGTATCTGGACAAGCTGACCGCCATTCAGGCAGAGCTGCGCAAAATGCTGCTCTAGCAGGGCTTGCCCCTACGCGCCCTCATAAGTGTGCGTGAGAAAAAGCGCAGCACCCGTTCGTCCGTAACTCTAGTCTTGATGCGCGGCACCGCCACAGGCATGTGCGGCTAGAATGGTCGATACTGCACGGGTTACACGCTTTTCAATGTCATCGCATGGAAAGCAACACACGCCAAGCTGCACGCGTATAATTCCCAGCCCTTCAAGCAAGGCCAGAAAGTCTTCTGCAATATCAGAGGCATCCGCGCCATCCGACACAAGTCGCTTTTCCTGCGCGTGCCAGAAAATCTGGCTGATGCTTTCCAGAGTTTTCGCATGGGCCGCATGATAGAAAAGCCGCCCGACCTCGGGGTTGTCGCGCGCTTCTTCGTGGATCAAGCGTGCAAACTGGACCGTATCCGGCTGGTTCAAAAAACCGAGCAGACTGATACCGAATTCCCTTAGTGCTGTTTGCAGATCACAAAGCGTTCTGATTTGCGGCGGGGTGCCGGCAGTGAAGAGCATAACCTCGGTTTCAGCGACCGATTTCAGGACATCGTTCATATTCGCGAAATTGCGGTACAGCGTCGCTTTGGACACAGCCGCCTCTTTGACCAGCATATCGGTCGAGACTTTTTCAAAACCATGTTTGAAAAACAATCCGCGCGCTGCGGTCAAAATGCGGATCCGAGAGGTGTTTGTGGTCATATTTTACACTTAGCGCCCGCGCATCCAAAAGAGAAGTACCGCACAGTACTCTTTTGACTTGCCTTCCCGCCGAAGCCCGATAAGTACCGAGCAGTACTCTAAATGGATTCCCGATATGAAACGCTTTGCCGCTTTTGCGATAATTCTGTCCGTCGCCACCCCGCTGGCGGCACAACACACAGCTGATCTGACCCCTTCGGGGGACCCTGCGCCCCTGCGCGCGGTCAAGCTGATCAAGGCAGGCGGCGACACGGCACAGCTGGAGCGGACGTTCTTTGGACAGGTCGCGGCGCTGGAAACCGTTGATCTGTCCTTTGAGGTTGGCGGACGGCTGACGATGTTTGACGCGCAAGAAGGTCAGTTTGTCGAAAGCGGCGTGCAAATCGCAGCGCTTGAGAAGGCCGGTTTTGAACGCGCCGTTGAACGGGCGGAACTGGAACTGGCGCAGGCCGAACGCGCCTTGTCGCGGGCGCAAACCCTTGCCCAGTCCAATGCGGGGTCGGCAACCCAAGCCGAGAATGCGCTGACCGCCCGTGATCTGGCCGCCGTGTCCCTTCGCGAGGCGCGCGACGCCTTGGCGGACACGGTGCTGGTCGCACCGTTCAAGGCGCTGGTTGCCTCTCGGTTGACGCCGAATTTCTCGAATGTGACGCCCGGCCAGCCGATTGTGCGGCTGCATGACATGTCCGAAGTCCGCGTCGAAATCAATGTGCCCGAACGCCTGTTCCAAAGCCGCGGCAGCGCTGACGCCATCGCCTTTTTCGGCAGATCCCCACTGTTTGCGGGCGAAGTCCCCTTGCAATTGCGCGAATTCAACGCAGAAACCCAAAGCATCGGCCAAAGCTACCGCGTCACCTTTGCCCTGCCCCAAGCTGAAGTGCCCGCCGCCATTATTCCCGGGGCGTCGATGACCGTGGTTGCGCGGTTCGGCGGGCCCGGTGACACCCAAATGGTTCTGCCCCCCTCTGCCGTGGAAATGACCGGCGATGCGGCGCAGGTCATGGTCTATACACCTGCGGACAACGGCGCTGATGACGGTGAGACCGGCACGGTGTCGTGGCTGCCCGTCGATATATCTTCCGCCAATGGCACACAGATCATCGTCAGCGGGCTTGACCCCGAAACATTAATCGTCGCGGCAGGTATCCAGCTTTTGCACGAGGGCGATGTCGTGCGGCCCTTTCTTGGCCTAAGCACGGAATAACATCATGAAAATCGCACGCTTTTCGATTGAATATCCCCTCTACACTTGGATCTTCATGCTTTTTGCGCTGTTTGGCGGATTGTTTGGCTATCAGTCTGTGGGCAAGCTGGAAGACCCCACCTTTACGGTGAAATCATCCCTTGTTATCACCGCCTATCCCGGTGCCACCGCCGCCGAAGTCGCGACCGAGGTTTCCGAGGTGCTCGAGGCCGAAATCCAGCAGATGGATGAGGTCAAAACCGTCACTTCGCGGAATACCCAAGGCATGTCGGTGATCGAGGTCGAAGTCGAAGACCGCTTTGACGGTGACGCATTGCCGCAAATATGGGACGATCTGCGCGACCGCGTGACGGATGCGCGCAGCGCTTTGCCAGGCGGGGCCAGACCGTCGATCGTCAACGATGATTTTGGCGATGTGTTCGGCATTCTTTACGCGGTTTCGGCACCGGGGTATTCCGATGCCGAAATATGGGACATCGCCACCTTTATGCGCCGTGATTTATTGACGGTGGACGGGGTCGCCAATGTCGACATCAGCGGCCTGCCCGAAGAGGCAATTTTTGTTGAGCCGTCATCGCAGATCGTATCATCGCTGGGGATCGACCCGACGGTGATCATCAGCGCGATCAATACTGCCACCGCGATCAACCCCACAGGGTTTGTCACCAACGGCAGCGCAAACCTGCGCATCGAAGGCCCCTCGGCAGAAGATAGCGTACGCGAGATCAGCGGTTTGACCTTCGGGTTTAAGGGCGAAGTGCTGAACCTGCTGGATTTCGCAGATGTCAGCCGCGCCCGCGTCGATGCGCCCGACCACATCCTGCGCCACAATGGCCAAGAGGTATTTACCCTTGGCGTATCAGGCCAGCTGTCGGAAAATATCGTCACTGTCGGCAAACGGGTCGAGGCGGCGTTAAAGGAGCTTGACGCGTTTCTTCCCCTCGGGGTCACGATCACGCCGATCTATGAACAACACCGCGTCGTGGACGAGGCCAACAGCAGTTTCATGGTGTCGCTCGCGCTGTCCGTCGGGGTGGTGATTGCCGTGCTCGCCTTGTTCATGGGGCCAAGGGCGGCGATCGTCGTGGGTGTGTCGCTGTTGCTGACGGTCACCGCGACGTTCTTTTTCATGTATCTGTTCGAGGTCAAAGTCGAACGGATCAGTCTGGGGGCCTTGATCATCGCGATGGGGATGCTGGTGGATAATGCCATCGTCATCGCCGAAGGGATGCAGCAGGAAATGCGCAAAGGGCGTACATCGGTCGACGCTGCTGATTCGGCGGCGCAAAAGACGCAAATCCCGTTGCTGGGGGCCACAATCATCGGGATCATGGCCTTTGCAGGTATCGGATTGTCACCGGATGCCACGGGCGAATTCATGTTTTCGCTCTTCGCCGTGATCAGCATTTCACTGCTGTTATCATGGATTGTCTCGGTGACCGTGACGCCGTTGCTGGGCCATTACATGTTCAAAACCGGCGGGCTTGCGGATGATGACAGCGGCTATAACGGGCCGGTGTTCCGCGCCTACGGCAGTCTGGTACGCGGGGCGCTGAAACTGCGTTGGCTGGTGATTGCGGGGCTGATCGGAACGACAGTGGCATGTGTGATGGCCTTCGGGCAGGTCAAACAGCAGTTCTTTCCCCCTGCCACGACGCCCCTGTTCTATTTGGAATACAAAGCCGCCCAAGGCACCGCCATTCAAAAGGTATCGTCGGATCTGAAAGCTGTCGAAGACTGGCTTTTGGCCCGCGACGATGTGGCCGCGGTCACCACGACCATCGGTCAGGGCCTGACGCGCTTTATCCTAACCTATAATCCCCCCATCACGGACAGTTCCTTTGGCCAGCTTGTGATCCGCGCCACGTCTCCCGAGGCAATCCCGGCCCTGCGCGCCGATCTGGATCAGTTCACCATCAAAGCACTGCCATGGGCGGAACTTCAAAGCAAACGCATCATCTATGGCCCGCCTGTCACCTCGGACATCGCCGTGCGGTTTTCCGGTCCAGACACCGCCGTGTTGCGCGCGCTTGCCGTCAAGGCCAAAGCAATCTTGCGCGATACGACGCCCTTGCTGCACAGCGAACATCAGGATTGGCGTGAACCCGAGATCGTCACCCGCCCGATATATGCCACAGACCGCGCCCAGGCGGCCGGGATCGGGCGCAGTGACGTGGCCAATGCCATTGCGCTGGCCACCAATGGGATTTCGGCTGGCACCTACCGTGAACGCGATCGCCTTATCGACATCATCGTGCGCACCCCGCGCACAGAGACCGCGCGGGGCGGCCACCTGCTGGACCAGATCGTCTATTCCAACGCCATCGGGGGCTATCTGCCGCTGAGCCAAGTGATCGACGGTTTTGCCGTGATTTCCGAAGATGCGGTGATTGAACGGCGCAACCGGGTTCAGACCATCACCGTGCAAGCAAATGTGATCGACGGCGTCACCCCGCCGTCTGTGTTCCCCCTGATCCGCCCCCTGATCGAGGCGATTGATTTGCCTGCGGGCTATAGCCTTGAATGGGGCGGTGAATTCGAAAGCGCTGGCGAAGCACAGGCATCGCTGGGGCGGCAGATGCCGATGGCTTTTGGTACCATGCTGTTGATTACCATTTTGCTGTTCGGCAAGCTGCGCCAGACGGCGGTGATCTGGACGATCGTGCCCATGGCAATTAACGGCGTGGCCCTTGGGTTGCTGTTCTCGGGCATCGCGTTCAGCTTTACCGCGATGCTGGGGCTGCTGTCGCTGTCGGGCATGTTGATCAAGAACGGCATTGTTCTGGTCGAAGAAATCGACGCCCAAAAAGACGAAGGTTTACCGCAGGATCAGGCCATCATCACGGCCAGCGTCAGCCGTTTGCGTCCTGTTGTGCTGGCTGCTGTGACAACGATCTTAGGGATGTTGCCGCTGCTGTCTGACGGGTTCTTTGCCGCGATGGCTGTGACGATCATGGGCGGTCTGGGCTTTGCGTCGGTCCTGACGTTGATCGGTGTGCCGGTGCTGTACCATACCTATCTGCGCAAGGAACGGTTGTCTGATCAACGCGCAGGCCGGTTGGCAAAGAAGACCCCTGCCCCGGCCTAACGGGAGCATCTGAACGCAAAAACGCGCAGGCGGGTCAGGCCTGCGCGTCTGGATCACTGGGCCGATGTCTTAGGCGTCAGAAGCTTCTGCATGATATTGCGCCAAAATCGCGACCTCATCCCGCGAGCCTAGAATGACCGGCACGCGCTGGTGCGGCGCTTCGGGGGCGACCTCAAGTATCGGGCCCGTGCCCGTGGATGCACCGCCGCCTGCACTTTCGATGATCATCGCCATCGGGTTGGCCTCGTACATCAGGCGCAGCTTGCCGCCGGCCTTTTGGTTGTTGCTGTCTGCGGGGTACATAAATACGCCGCCGCGGATCAGGATGCGGTGGATGTCAGCCACCATCGACGCGGTCCAGCGCATGTTGAACGACCGCCCACGTGGGCCTTCCTTGCCCGCGACACATTCATCAACATAGCGTTTGACCGGCGCGTGCCAATACCGCGCCCGCGAGGTGTTGATCGCGTATTCCGATGTCTCGGCGGGTACGGTCATTTTGGGGTGCGTCAGGCAGAATTCACCAGTATCAGGCTGGCAGCTGAAACCGGCGACCTCGTCGCCTTGGGTGATGACAAGCATCGTTGACGGCCCATAAACCGCATAGCCCGCGCAGATCTGGTTACGCCCGGCGTGCAGCACATTGCGATCGCCGTCGGCCTGTACCTGCATCACCGAAAAGATCGACCCCACCGACAGGTTCACGTCCAGATTGGACGACCCATCCAGCGGATCGAAATACAGCAGGTAATCCCCGATCTTGGGTTCTTTCAACCACGTGACCTCTTCGACCTCTTCGGACACCAGCGCCGCCAGACGCGGGCTGTTGGCGCATTCGCGCTCGAACACGTCATTGGCCATAATATCGAGCGTCTTTTGCGTTTCGCCCTGCACGTTGGTTTGGCCGGCCGACCCAAGGTTCCCTTCGAATGCACCGCTGCGCACCAGACCGGCAATCGCGCGTGACGCTGTCGCGATGTCTTCGAGCAGGAAAATCAGATCGGGGTCATAGGCGTTTTGCATCAGATAGCTGCGCAGCGAGAGAGCGGTCATTCTATTTCCTTAAATTCAACGGTGCCGGAATTTGGCCAATCATTCCCATCTTGAATAAAGCCACGTGGCCGTGGCCGCAAGCGACCCGTGGCCTAGACCACAGCGCGGCGCGCCGCCTTACGGGTCATGTAAAGCCGGTTAGAGAAGGCCAGCACGAATACCGCCGTCAGGATCAACACGATCGTGGGGGCCGGTGCGCTATCAAGGAAAAAGCTAAGGTAAGTGCCTGCCAACATCGACAAGGTGCAGACCAAGACCGACACGATCAGCATCGGGCCAAAGCTGCGCACCACCAGAAATGCAATCGCCCCCGGTGTGACAAGCAGCGCCACAGCAAGGATCAGCCCCGTCGCCGTTAGCGTCGCCACGATGGTCAGCGACAGCACCGCCAACAACCCATAATGAAGCAGCCCCGTGCGCAGCCCACTGGCCTGTGCTTGGGCAGGGTCAAACGCATGCAGCAGCAGATCTTTCCATTTCAGCACCAGAAACCCGGTGACGAAAACGGAAATAATACCTGCCGTCCATAGGTCCTGCGGGCCGACCCCCAGCATATTCCCGAACAAGATATGATCCAGATGCTGGTTCGTGGTGATCGAGGTGTACATGATGATCCCCACCCCGAACATCCCCGAGAACACGACCCCCATCACCGTGTCCTGCTTGATCCGGCTGTTATAACTTAGATACCCTGTCAGCAGCGCGCAGGACATACCGGCGGCAAAGGCTCCGATAATTAACGGAATACCGGTGATCCAGGCCAACACCACGCCGGGCAGCACCGCGTGGCTGACGGCGTCGCCCATCAGCGCCCAGCCTTTCAGCACCAGAAAACACGACAAAAGCGCCGTGGGCGGGGCGACCAGCAGAACGATCCAAAAGGCGTTCTGCATGAAGGGAAACTGGAACGGAAACAGCAGCGTGTCGATCATGGCGTGTGTCCCTCGCGCAAGGCCAGCAAGGCGTCTGCGGCCTTGCGCCTTGCCGCCAGCACGCCGTGCTTGGGGGCAAAGACAAAAGCCAATAAAAAGATGGTTGTTTGCAACGTGACGATCACGCCGCCCGTGGCACCGTCCAGAAAATAGCTGGCATAAGCGCCCAAGAAGCCCGTCAGCGTGCCAATCAGCACCGACACGACGATCAGGCGCGGAAAGCGGTCGCACAGCAGATAGGCCGTGGCCCCCGGTGTCACGACCATGGCGATCACAAGGAATGCGCCAACTGTCATCATCGCGGCCACAACGGCGGCGGACAGCAACACGAAAAAGATCGCTTTCAGCAGGTCAGGCTTTAGCCCGATAGAACGCGCGTGGTTTTCGTCAAAGAACGTGACCATCAGGTCCTTCCACTTGAGCAGCAAAACCGTCATGCAGACCACGCCAATGATCGTCAGCTGTATGATGTCCTGCGGGGCGATGGCCAGAATATTGCCCATGATGATCGTCTGGATGCTGACCGACATCGGCGACAGTGACACCATGAACAGGCCCAGCCCGAAGAACGAGGTGAAGATGATCCCGATGATAACGTCGATCTTTAACCCCGACCGTCCCGACAGAAACAACATCGCCCCTGCCGCCAGCCCCCCCGCCAGAAACGCCCCAAGCGCAAAGGGCAGACCCAGCATATAGGCCCCCGCCACCCCCGGCACGACCGAGTGGCTTAGCGCGTCCCCGATCAGCGACCAGCCTTTCAGCATCAAATAACACGACAAAAACGCGCAGACGGCACCGACCATAGCCGACACCCACATGGCGTTGAACATGTAACCATAGCCAAAAGGTTCGAGCAGAATGTCGATCATTTCTCGGCCTCGTCCGACACAAGGCGTTCGCCGTAATGTACAAAGGGGCGTTCGTCATCGGTGATGATGCGCACTTCGCGGCCATCGTCATCATCGTGCAGATCGCTACCGCCAAGGGTAAAGTGGCGCAGCACACCGCCAAAGGCGTTTTCGAGGTTTTCATGGGTAAAGACGGTTTCCGTCGGGCCGTAGGCCAGAACGGTGCCTTTGACCAAAACAGTGCGGTCGCAAAATTCGGGGACCGATCCCAGATTGTGGGTCGACACCAGCATCACACGGCCTTCGTCGCGCAATTCGCGCAGCAGGCCGATGATCTGCTCCTCGGTTTTGACGTCAACGCCGGTAAAGGGTTCGTCCAGCAAAATCACGCGGCCATCTTGCGCCAAGGCGCGGGCCAGAAACACGCGTTTGCGCTGGCCGCCGGACAGTTCTCCGATTTGGCGGTGGCGGAATTCGGTCATGTTCACGCGGCGCAACGCCTCGTCCACCGCGGCGTGATCAGATGCCTTGGGGCGGCGCAGAAACCCCATGTGGCCATAGCGGCCCATCATCACAACGTCTTGCACCAACACGGGAAAGGCCCAATCGACTTCCTCGGACTGCGGCACATAGGCCACCAGATTTTCGCGCAGCGCCTCACGAACGGTCTTGCCCAGCAGCGTGATCTCGCCCTGCGCGGCGGGGACAAACCCCATGATCGCCTTGAACAAGGTCGACTTGCCGGCACCATTGACCCCGACCAAAGCCGTGATCGTGCCGCGCGGGATTTCGAAACTGGCGTCGTATAAAGCCGTGTGCCCGTTGCGATAGGTGACGGTGACGTTCTGGGCCGCTATCCCGCTGTCTTGGGCTGCAAAATGTTCGGCTTGTTGCATTGCTTTAGCATTTTTCATGCACGTATCCAGTCATTTAAGGTTCTCGGACAGCCCGTCCGCCACAGTCTGCGCCGTAACGCGCAACAGGTCCAGATAGCTGGGCACCGGCCCGTCAGCAGTGCTAAGGCTGTCAACGTAAAGCACCCCGCCAAAGACCGCGCCGGTTTCACGTGCGATCTGTTTTGCAGGTGACGTGTTGACCGTGCTTTCACAAAACACCACCGGAATATCGTTGGCGCGGACCTGGTCGATGACCTTACGGACCTGCTGCGGTGTGCCGGTCTGGTCGGCATTCATCGGCCAGAGGTACAGTTCTTTCATGCCAAAATCCCGCGCCAGATAGCTGAACGCACCTTCACAGGTCACCAGCCAGCGCTTGTCCTCGGGGATTGTAGCGATGCGTTCGCGCAGTGGGGTGATGGTGTCGCGGATCTGCTTTTTATAGGCATCTGCATTGGCTAGATAGGTCGCTGCATTTTCAGGATCATACAACACAAACGCCGACGCAATATTGTCCACATAGACCAGCGCATTGGCCAACCCCATCCACGCATGCGGGTTCGGCATGCCCTCGTAACCGCCCTCGGCGATGGAAATCGGATCAACCCCGTCGCTCAGGGTCACAGACGGTATGTCGCCCAGATTGGACAGAAATTGTTCGAACCACAACTCAAGGTTCATGCCGTTCCACAAGATCAGATCCGCATCGACCGCAGCGACGATATCGCGCGGCGTCGGGGAATAGCCATGAATTTCGGCCCCCGGTTTGGTGATCGACACGACCGTTGCGGCGTCGCCGGCCACTTGTCTGGCCATATCCGCCAATACGGTAAAGGTCGTCACAACCTTGAAATCAGCAGCCCAAGCAGGGGCCACCAGCAGAACTGCTGCGGTTAATGTACCAAAAAAGGATCGTTTCATCGCATTTCCTCTACTGCCTAAAACTCGGCTATGATTTCTTAATGCGAATAAGTCGCAAAAGTCAAACATGCAAATGAGAATAGGTCGCAAAAACTTGCAGGCAAGGGCAAAGACGCTTAAAGAGAAGTCGACAACAGAATGGTGAACGCTTTGAACGATGATCTCGACTACAAGCAGATATTGCGCGACGCAGGTCTGCGGGTCACGCCGCAACGCGCGTCGATCCTAACGGTTCTGTCCGAAGCGGACGATCATCCCAATGTCGAAGACCTGTATGAAAAGACCCGCGCATTGGACGATACCGTGTCGGTCGCGACGGTCTATCGTACGATGTCGGTGCTGGAAAATGCCGGACTGGTGCGTAAACTGATGCTGGACGACGCTCCTGCCCGCTATGAAATGATGCCGCACACCGATCATGATCATCTGGTCGATGTGGAAAGCGGCGAACTGATCGAAATCCCCGGCACTGAAATCGCCGACCTGATGGGCCGCGTCGCAGCAGAGCTGGGATACGAGATCATCAGCCATCACACCGTGATCCGGGCGCGCAAAACCTAGGCTTTGGGACTGTCCACCAGTGACCGCACCATAGCCGCCGCCCCCGCTGCCACGGTCCGCACCAGCACGTCTTCGGGGATATCGCGGCTAAGCCAGTCGCGCATCGGTCCAAAGGCCGACAAGAACACCATCAGGTTCGCCATAATATCCAACCGCGTGTCATCTGCATCAAGGTCAAGACGCAGGCTCAGTTGATCGGCAAGGTCTTTCATCACCGCAAATTCGCGCATGTGCAGCGCCTTGCGATCGACCGGTTGCATATGTGGTACGCTGCGATAGGCCAGCAACGTGCCCTGACGCTTTTTGGCCCAGCTTTCGCGCAGGTATTCTTCCAAGGCCGCCTCAAGCGATAGGGATTGATCCAACAGGATCACGGGCAGCGTCGGGACATCTTCGCGAAACCACAGCTGGTTCAGCAGTCGGCGCAGGATATCATTCTTGTTGGCGATATAATCGTAAATGCTTGCCTGATTGACGCCGGATTTTGCGCAGATGTCACGGATGGTTGTCGCGGCAAAGCCTTTCTCGAGGAACAGATCGAGGGCGGCATCGCAAATCTGTTCCCGCCGGCTGTGAATCAGCGATTTGTTCTGGACATTCGTGATGTCGGCCTCGGCCAGAAATTGGTGCCGCAGGGCTTGCAGACGCTGGCCGTCATGAGGCGGGAGACTTGTATCAGGCATTCACAGTTCCTTTTCTGCGTAAAACCTAGCGTCTTTCGATATGTGAAACAACCGCCAAGCCATGCTTGGCACGGAACGAAAAACCCCCGCCTGCGGGATACACAGGCGGGGGTGACTTTAGGTTTAATCTTGGCAGGGCCGTCTTATTATTCGAGACCAAGCGCCACAAAGCGCGGATCACCCGCCCGCCGTACAAGCAGCAAAAGCGATTTGCGCCCGGCGTCCCGCGCCGATGTCACGCTGTCCTCAAGATCGGCAAAGGTCATGACGCTTTGTTGCCCCGCTTCGGTGATGATATCCCCGACGCGCAGACCTTTTTCAAAGGCCTCTGACAGTTCGTCCACTTCGGTCACGGCAAGACCTGTGGTCGCAGCATCCGCCCCAAGTTCAGTGCGCAGGTCATCGGTCAAGGGCGTCAAGGACAGCCCCAGCATCGACTGCGTCACGGGTCCTTCGGGGGTACCTTCATCGGCGGGGTCTTCGTCAGATGTCTCAGGCGCTTCGGCGTCTTCACGACGGCCCAAGGTCACTTTCAACGTCTGGGATTTTCCATCGCGCAGAATGGTCACACGCACGGCAGCGCCAACGGCGCTGTTGCCAACCTGACGCACCAACCCGCGTGTGTCTTCGACCTCGACACCGGCAAAGCTCATGATGATATCGCCGGTCAACAGGCCTGCTTCTTTCGCGGGGCCTTCGGGGACATCGGTGACCAGCGCGCCGGTTGCAGATGCCAAGCCCATGGCGTCAGCCACGTCTTGGGTTACGTCCTGAATGCGCACGCCCAACCAACCACGGCGGGTTTCGCCAAATTCCTTCAACTGGTCAACGACCCGCGTCACCACATTAGAGGCCATCGAAAAGCCGATGCCGATAGATCCGCCGTTGGGCGACAAGATCGCTGTATTCACGCCGATCACAGTGCCGTCCATATTGAACAACGGCCCACCGGAATTGCCCCGGTTGATCGCGGCATCGGTCTGGATGTAGTCGTCATAGGTCCCCGACAAGGCGCGGTTACGGGCGGACACGATGCCGGCGCTAACCGAAAAACCCTGTCCCAGCGGGTTGCCCATCGCGATGACCCAATCACCGACACGCGCAGCGTTGCTATCGCCAAAGCTCACGAAAGGCAGCGGTGTCGCCGCTTCGACTTTCAGAAGGGCGATGTCTGTGTTCGCGTCTGTACCAACCACGGTCGCCTTCAGCTCTTCTCCTGAAAAGAATTCGATGGTGATCTCGTCCGCACCCTCGATGACGTGGTTATTCGTCACTACATAGCCGTCTTCCGAAATGACAAAGCCCGACCCAAGTGCGGATGATTTACGCGGTGCGGGCGCTTCTCCGTTGTTGTTGCGGTCTTGGAATTCTTTGAAAAAGTCTTCAAAAGGCGATCCTTCGGGCACGATACCACGCGGTCCGGTGCGCCCTTCAACCGTGGTCGAAGTGGTGATATTAACCACCGACGGGCTGATCTTCTCCGCCAAAGGTGCCAGGCTTTCCGGCTTGGCATAAGACATCACGGCCTGCAGCATCACAAAGGCGATCGCCAGCAGTCCCATCAAAAGCAGTTTGATCTGCGGCGTCATTGCATTGGTTTTCGTCAGAGATACTGCCTTACGCTGCATTCATCGTCTCCTGATCATGGACGGGGCAGAATGCCCCATGTGTTCGCGCACCAGAGTGCATCCGCAAGCGCGGTGCTGCAAGTTGTAAGATGTGTATCATTTCGGGCATGTCAACGCGCCCTGACGTATCCGTGACCATTTCGCAAAGAATTAAACGAAGGCTGCGACCGCAAAACGTAAAAAGGGCCGGCGCATTGGCCAGCCCTTTTTGTACACTCAAGATTTGGATCAAGATCAGTTATTTTCACCCTCGGCCGACCGGCTGCCCTGATCGGACCGCAAGTAGTTAAAGAATTCGCTGTCCGGCGACATTACCATGGTCGAGTTATTCCCCTTCAGAGCTTCTTCATAGGCGCTAAGAGACCGGTAGAATTCAAAGAATTCTGCGTCCTTGGAATAGGCCTGCGCAAAGATCTTGTTCCGCTCGGCGTCTGCTTCACCTTCGGTGATGCGGGCATCGCGGCGGGCCTCTGACAGGATCTCGGTATAGGTACGATCGGCAAGCGCTGTCACACGCTGTGCCGCCTCTCGGCCACGGGCGCGTTCGTCTGTCGCTTCGCGGTCCCGTTCGGCGATCATACGTTGCAGCGTGGCGTCAAAGTTCTGTTCTGGCAGATTGGTCTGGCGCAACCGCACATCAACAACCGCCAGCCCCAAAGCCTGAGCACGCTGATCGGTACGTTCCTGAATCTGATCCATGAGCGCCGACCGCTCGGGCGACAGGATCGTGTCCGATGTCACACCTTGCGAACCCAGAACCGCACGGATCTGACCGTCAAGAATACCATTCAGCTGAATTTCAGCCTGACGTTCCCCGTCGATCCCCAAGGCCTGCCGGAACTGGCGAATGTCGGCGATGCGGTAGAGAACGAAGGCGTCTACCTCAAGACGGCGGTCATCGGCTGGTGTCACCTCGATCATCGGGGTTTCCAGCGTCAGAATACGGTCTTCATAGCGCACAACTTCGTCCAGAAGCGGCAGTTTAAAGCCAAGGCCCGGTTCTTCGCGGACCTGTTTGATCTGGCCAAACCGCAGCACAAGAACCTTTTCACGTTCGTCTACGATGAACATTGACGACAGGGCACCGACGATTGCGATGACGACAACTGGAACAAGAAATCCTAGCTTTTTCATCAGTTTGATCCTCCGGTATTGCCGGCATTGCGGCGCAATTCATTCAGCGACACATAGGGCACGACACCCTGACCACCGCCATCTTGATTGTTCTCAAGAATAATCTTGTCGACGTCGCCCAGAACCTTTTCCATGGTCTCTAGGTACAGACGCTTTCGGGTCACTTCGGGCGCGGCGTCGTATTCCTTCAACACAGCCTCAAAGCGGCTTGCCTCACCCACGGCGTCGTTCACGACACGGGCGCGGTACCCTTCTGCGGCTTCCAGGATTTGCGCCGATTCACCACGTGCTTCGGCGGTGCGACGGTTGGCATAGGCATCAGCCTGACGTTCCACCCGGTCGCGTTCTTGTGCGGCGGCCTGAACATCGCGGAAGGCGTCGATGACTGTCTGCTGCGTGGTGCGCCCTTCGGCGTCGGTCATGGTAACCGTCTGGCTGGGCGGATCCACCTTGTTAAAGTTGACGCGGATGATGTTGATCCCGGTCTGGCGGTTGTCCAGCGTTGTCTGGATCAGCTCGCGCGCGGCGGCTTCGATCGCGGCGCGGTCGCGGTTCAGGATCGGTGCCAGTTCCGACTGCGCGATGATTTCACGCATCGCGGATTCAGAGATCGCGCGCACTGCGGCATCTGGATTGCGCAAAGAGAATTTGAAATCCTCGGCGCTTTTGACATTCCAGACCACCTGAAAATCAATATCGACGATGTTTTCGTCCGTTGTCAGCATCAAGCCGTCATTGTCGTCTGAATTCCGACCTGCCCCGATGGTTTCGGCGCGGTTGGTGGTGACGTCGAACACTTCGGCGGTCACAAACGGCCATGGCGCAAAGTTCAGACCTTCAGTGCCAATCCCGGAAAACTTGCCAAGAAACAGCTCGATCGACTGCTGTTCGGGACGGACCGTGTAAAAGCTGGCCATGCCCCAAAGCACCACGGCTGCCAAGGCACCAAGGCCGATGCTGCCACGCGAGAGCAGCGGTCCGCGGCTTCCGCCACCACCAGATCCACCGCCAGTGCCACGATTGCCACCTTTACCGCCCATCAGAACACGCAGTTGTTCCTGGCCTTTTTTCACCAATTCATCAATTTCGGGGATCTGTGGTTTGTCACCACCGGGCCCACGCCCCCCACCTGTTGGTCGGTTGCTACCCGGCTTGTTCTGATCACCGCCAGAATTGTCACCGCCTGAGTTTCCTCCGCCGCCCCAAGGGCCGCCCGTATTTCCAGCCATTAATTCTTCCCTATTGCGACCGCCGTTGCAGTCTAGTTCTCTGTTCAGATTTGGGCATGAATGCCCGGATTTCAAGCCGTGCGCGTTGGTGTTCGCATCGTGACCAGTTCTTCGGACATGGTCGGATGCACGGCGCATGTTGCGTCAAACTGCTCTTTTGTCAGGCCCGCCTTGACGGCGATGCCCACCAACTGGATCAATTCGCCTGCATTTGGTGCGACAATGTGGCACCCTAAAACAACGCGGGTTTCTTGACACACGATCAGTTTCATCATCACACGCTGGTTCTGTTCGGCAAAGGCGGTTTGCATCGGCCGGAACGAAGTCGCGTAAATTTCGACCGGTCCTGTGTCGCGGGCTAGTTCTTCGGACATGCCGACCGTGCCCATTTCCGGCTGCGTAAAGATCGCAGACGGGATCAGATCGTGATCCACCGGTGTCGGGTTGCCGGCAAAGACGGTCTGCACAAAAGCCATGCCTTCGCGGATCGCCACAGGTGTCAGGTTCACGCGGTTGGTCACGTCGCCGATGGCATAGATCGATGGCACGCCGGTTTGGCTGTATTCATCGACTTCGATTTCAGCGCCGCGCCCAAGGCTGACACCGACGTCTTCAAGGCCCATATCTTGGGTCATCGGCGTGCGGCCGGTTGCAAACAGAACCATATCAAAGACTTTTTCACCGCCATTGGTGGATTTCACCCAGATCGGTCCCTGCGTCCCCTCGCGGGCGGCGGCGTTATGGCGGTTCAATTCGCCTGCCTGTTCTGGGGTGGCCCCCATGGCTGCGTCGGAGTTGCTGGGAACGGTACCGACGTCACGGTCAGCTTCTCGCGCCATTTCGACGATGTTGGTGCCCGTGTGGATGTCGATGCCGTTTTCCCGCATTGATTCCGCGACCAGACCGCGCGCTTCGTCGTCAAAGCCCCGCAGGATTTGCGCGCCGCGATAATACAGCGTCACCTCGACGCCGAGACCTTGCAAGATGCAGGCGAATTCGCAGGCGATATAGCCGCCGCCGATGATAAGAATGGATTTGGGCAGCTTTTCCAGATGAAAGATATCGTCCGACACAATCCCCAGATCGGCATTCGGCAAGTCAGGGCGCACAGGACGTCCGCCGGTTGCCACTAGAATATGCTTGGCGGTTTTCACCTCGCCGGTGGACAGCTCGACCGTGTGGGCATCCTTGATCTTGGCGCGCGCGTCGAATGTTTCGACGCCCGACCCTGCCAACAACTTGCGATACACCGCCTCAAGGCGGTCCAGTTCACCGTGCAGGCGCTTGCGAAAGGAATGCCAGTCGAATGTGCCGGGCTTTATGTCCCAACCATAGGCTTGGGCCTCGGCTGCCATGCCGGAATAACCAGATGCGAATACCATCAGCTTTTTGGGCACACAGCCGCGGATCACGCAGGTTCCGCCATAGCGGTCCTCTTCGGCCAGACCGACCTTGGCACCGTGTTCGCTGGCTGCGACGCGCGCGGCACGCACCCCGCCAGAACCACCGCCAATTACAAACAGATCAAAGTCAAAATTACGCGATGCGTCGGGCTTTTGGTCGGACATACAGTCGGGGCCTTTCTAGTTTTAGTCGCTTAGGTCCGTGAACAGATTGTCTGTTTCAACGAAATCCAGCCGATCACGGTCAACGGTGCCTGCATTGATGTCGCGTACTTCGACGCGACCGTCACCAAAGCCGATCACCACTGCATCACAGATATCAATGAACAGCCCGTTTTCAACAACGCCGGGCATCTGGTTCATCACCAGCGACAATTGGCGCGCGTTGCCAATACGGTTCAGATGCAAATCCATGATGTAGTTCCCTTCATCGGTAATGAAAGGAATGTCGCCATTCATTCGCAAGGTCGACGTTCGCCCCAGCACATCCATCGAGATCAGCGTTTCCTCGACCAGCGCCTGCGTGGTCTGCCAGCCAAATGGGATGACTTCGATCGGCAAGGGGAACGCGCCCAGCGTTTCGACCTCTTTCCCGATATCGGCTATTACGACCATCTGGTCGGATGCCGTCGCCACGATCTTTTCTTGCAACAAGGCCCCGCCGCCGCCTTTGATCAGGTTCAGTTCCCCGTCAAATTCATCAGCGCCGTCAATGGTCAGGTCCAGCCATTTTGCCTCGTCCAGACTGATAACTTCGATACCAACCTCGCGGGCCAGCTGGGCTGTGCGTGTGGACGTCGGAACGCCTTTGATGCGCAACCCGTCGTCGCGCACCATCTCGCCCAGACAGCGCACCAGCCACGCGGCGGTCGAGCCAGTCCCAAGACCGACACGCATGCCGTCTTCGACAAATTGCGCAGCCCGTTTGGCGGCGACAAACTTGGCCTTATCAATGGGTGATAATTCTCCGGACATGGCAGCGACTCCTGATTGATCGACGCCCTTATAGACGCAGCCGCCCTAGGGTGCGACCCCTCAAAATCGGGTATTGGTGTCCGGGATGCCCCAAGACGGCCCCTTTTTACTGGATAACCCCGCCCAGCCAACTAGCTCATGACCGTAAAGAGTATTTTTTAAAGGTATGACATGGTGCATATGGCACATCCAGTTTCGCCCCAAGCCCAGAACGAAACATGTGTGACGCTCGCGGGTATTGGTACGGCTTTGCCGCCCAACAAGTTACCGCAACCGATGGCGCAGGATTACGCCCGCGCACTGCTGGGAAAGCGTTACACCCATTTTGAACGGCTTGCCCCGGCATTCGAAAATGCTGGCGTGGACATGCGCCATCTTGTGCAGCCCGTGGCGTGGTACGAACAAGACCGTGGCTGGGCAGAGCGCGGTGCCGCGTACATGCAAACGGCCCCCTTATTGTTTATCGACGCAGCCCAAGCCGCGCTGGCCGACGCAAACTGTCGCGCCGATCAGGTGGACGTCGTCGTGACAGTATCATCAACCGGAATTGCGACCCCCACGCTCGAGGCGCAGGCGTTCAAGGCGATGGGCTTTCGCACAGATGTGCAGCGCGTGCCGTTGTTTGGCCTTGGCTGTGCGGGCGGGGTCACGGGGTTGGCACTGGCGCGCAGGCTGGCGGCAGCACGGCCCGATCAAACCGTGTTGATGGTTGCGGTCGAGGCCTGTTCGCTGTCTTTCCGCACCGACCGGCTGCAAAAGGCCGATATCATCGCAACCGTCCTGTTTGGCGACGGGGCGGCGGCGGCCGTACTGAAATCCGGCACACGACAGGATGCAGGGGCAATTACCTTGGGCGATGGTCAGGAACATATCTGGCCCGACACACTTGGAATCATGGGCTGGGACGTTGATGAAAACGGGCTGGGCGTTGTGTTTGACCGCTCCATCCCGACATTTGTTCAGGAAAACTTTCGCGAAGCTATGCTGGGCATGCTTGGCCGCGCGTGCCTGCCGCTTGACGCAATTGACCGCTTTGTCTGCCACCCCGGTGGGGCCAAGGTGCTTGAAGCGATCGAGAGCACGATGCACCTGCCCGAGGGCAGTCTGGATGCCGAGCGCGATACCTTGCGCGCAGCGGGCAACATGTCAGCCCCCACGGCGTTGTTCGTGTTGGACCGCGTTTTGAAGTCAGGCAAGACGGGACAAATGGCGCTCTGCGCCCTTGGCCCCGGCTTTACCGCGTCGCTTTTGCCGGTGAGGGTGGCATCATGACCCTTGGCACATTCCTGTTCCTTGCCTTTATCGTCGTGCAACGTCTGGGCGAACTGGTTATCGCAAAACGCAACACTGCCGCCTTGCTGGCGCGCGGGGCCCACGAAGTCGGTGCAGCCCATTATCCGGTGATGGTCGCGCTCCACAGCGCTTGGGTATTGTGTCTGCTGATCTTTGGCTATTCTCAGGACATCCACCTTGGCTGGCTTGCGCTTTATGCCGTGTTTCAGGTTTTCCGAGTCTGGATTATTGGTACTTTGGGTCGCCGCTGGACCACACGGATCATCGTGATTGACGAACCGCTTGTGGCCAAAGGACCGTTCCGGTTCATCCCGCACCCCAACTACACATTGGTCGTGTTCGAGGTTTTCGTGGCCCCGATGGTCTTGGGGCTGATCTGGGTCGCGTTTCTGTTCAGCGCCTTGAATGCAGCCATGCTGTATCATCGGATTCGCGTGGAAGACGGTGCCTTGCGACCAAACTAGGCGATTTCGGTTCGGGCCTTCTGCAATGCGCTTGAACATGTCGTTTTCAATCGTTCAGATGGCCCGCAATCGGCTAATACAGCGCTATGAACAGCTATATTCTTTACTATGCACCAGATAACGCGTCACTGATCATACGATTGGCGCTTGACGCGTTGGGCCAGCCTTATCGCACCGTTTTGGTGGACAGGGCCACCTGCGCGCAAACATCGCCAGCCTACCTGTCGCTTAACCCGCATGGCCTGATCCCTGTGCTGGAATGCCAAGATGGCGCGATATTTGAAACCGGTGCAATCCTGCTGTGGCTTTCCGACCGGCACGGTGAATTGGGTCCAAAAATCCACACCCCCAGACGCGCGGATTTCCTCAAGTGGTTGTTTTTCATCTCAAACACGGTGCATCCCGCGTTGCGGATGACGTTTTACCCTGAAAAATACGCGGGCCCGGACCCCGCCCATCAGGCAGCCTTGCGCACCACAATGCAAGCGGCGCTGACGCGGCATCTGAAATCGCTTGATGCACGGGCCGCGCAGGGACCTTTTGAACTGGCAATCCAGTTTTATCTTGCCGCTTTGCTGCGCTGGTGTGTGCTGTATCCTGTGCAAAAGGACCGCAACTGGTTCAACCTTGATGAATTGCCCCACCTCAAGGCGATGTGCCTGTCGCTTGAAACCCTGCCCAGCGTGGCCGCCGCCCAAAAAGCCGAAGGGCTAGGCCCGACGCCATTTTCCGCCCCGCAATATGCCACCCCACCCCAAGGAAGTGCCACCTGATGTTTCTCTCTGTTTTCGACATGTTCAAAGTGGGCATTGGTCCGTCATCCTCGCACACCATGGGGCCCATGGTGGCGGCTGCGCGGTTCTTGAACCTGATGCGCGCGTCCCCGTTCAAATTCGCGGGCTTGCGCGCGTCACTGCACGGCAGCCTTGCCTTTACCGGTGTCGGCCATGCCACGGACCGCGCCACGATCCTTGGGCTCGCGGGGTTCACCCCCCAAGACTATGATCACGAAAAGGCCGAAGCGACCTTGGCCGAGATTAACAAAACCAACCAGATCACCCTGCCCGATTTTGGTGCGCTCAACTTTAACCCCAAAACCGATATGATCTTTGACTATGATCTGAAATTGCCAGGCCACGCCAACGGGATGATGCTGATGGCCACCGACGCCCAAGGCGACGTGACCTTGCGCGAGACATATTATTCCATCGGCGGCGGCTTTGTGATGACAGAGGCCGAACTGACCGCAGGCAAGGATACGGACGAAGGCGCACCCGTCCCCTACCCGTTTAAATCCGCCGCCGAGATGCTTGAGATGGCCAAGGCGTCGGGCAAAACCATCGCTGGAATGAAACGCGCAAACGAGGAATCGCGCGGCGGTGCTGCGCATCTGCGCGACGGGTCCAAGCGGCTGTGGCAGGTGATGAACGACTGCATCAATCGCGGGCTTGAGACCGGCGGCATCCTGCCCGGCGGCCTGAATGTGAAACGCCGTGCCAAGGGCATTCACGACGCCCTTCTGGCGGAACGCGGTTTGAACCAGCAAGCGCCGCATACGATCAACGACTGGATGAGCGTTTACGCCATGGCGGTAAACGAGGAAAATGCCGCCGGCGGTCAGGTCGTCACCGCGCCGACCAATGGTGCGGCTGGCGTGATGCCCGCGACCCTGCGCTATTATCTGGATCACGTCCCCGGCGCGTCCGAGGCACATATCGAAGATTTCTTGCTGACGGCAGCGGCGATTGGCGGGCTGGTAAAATTCAACGCCTCGATCTCGGGGGCCGAAGCGGGCTGTCAGGCCGAGGTCGGGTCGGCCGCTGCAATGTCCGCCGCCGGATTATGCGCCGTGATGGGCGGCACCCCGGAACAGATTGAAAATGCCGCAGAAATCGCGTTGGAACATCACCTTGGCATGACCTGCGATCCGGTACGCGGCTTGGTGCAGGTGCCCTGCATCGAACGCAACGGTCTTGGCGCGATCAAGGCCGTATCGGCGGCGTCACTGGCCCTGCGCGGTGACGGCACGCATCTGGTGCCATTGGATGCCTGCATCGAAACCATGCGCCAGACCGGCGTGGACATGTCCGAGAAATACAAGGAAACGTCGCTTGGCGGCTTGGCTGTCAACGTGCCCAACTGTTGATCTGACGCAGCGGCACCCCGCGAAAGCTGCGCTTGACCCTGCCCGCCCTTTGCAAGACGCTGACGTCTGTCAGGAAATATCTGGCAGGAAACGTCGGGAGGGACATCATGGAACTGGAACAAGCAATGCTGGGACGCCGCAGCATCAGGGGCTTTACCAAAGACCCCGTACCGCGCGCGTTGCTGGAAGAGATCATTGAACTGGCCAACCGCGCCCCGTCGTCGATGAACACGCAGCCGTGGCATTTTCACGTCCTTACGGGCCAACCGCTTGAAAACGTCCGCGAGGGGAACTCCACCCGCATGCTGCAAGGCGTACCCCCTGTCCGCGAGATCAGCGATCACGGGGCATATGCCGGTGTGCACCGTGAACGGCAGGTTGATATCGCCAAACAGCTTTTTGCCGCCATGGGGATTGAACGCGAAGACAAAGAGCGTCGCCAGGATTGGGTGATGCGCGGGTTCCGCCAATTCGACGCGCCTGTGTCCATCGTCGTCTGTTTTGACAAATCGCTGGATGACAACGGTACCATCGCGCATTTCGATCTGGGGGCTGTGACTTACGGTCTGGTCCTTGCCGCCTGGAGCAAAGGGCTGGGGTCCGTCATCAACGGTCAAGGGATCATGCAATCGCCCGTCGTGCGCGAACATGCGCAAATTCCCGATGATCAAGTGATCATGACCTGTGTCGCGCTTGGCTGGCCTGATGAAAGCTTTTCCGCAAATGACGTCAAATCGGTGCGCCGCCCCGTGGACGCGGTGGCGCGTTTCGTGGGCTTTGACAGCTGAAATTGAGCATCATCTTGCTGGGCGTTTTTACGCCTGATTTCCGGGCGACTTGGCACCAGCCGTCGCCCGGAACATCCATGTTCTCCAATCGGCTAACCCGCTATTCCTCATCCCCTTTGGGGGAAGTGGAAAAGTTCATGGCCATCAACACCTGACGCAAAACACCACCTGCATCATATTAAAAGCTTACAAAGACGAACGCGCTGCGACCTCGTAACCGCGTTCTTCAGGCTCATCATCGACCAATTCCTGCGGAAACCCGTCAGCAAGGATTTTCAGGCCTGTCGCGTCCTCCAGCCGCTCGATAATCCGGTCGGATTGCGCCCGCTCTCCATAGCGTTTCTGCCCGTCGGTCATAATGTCGATAATCAGCGGCGACACATCCAGCGGGACTGAGAAGTCATCTGCAAGCCTCTGAAAAAGCCCAATATCCTTTTGGATCAGGTCCATGGTAAAATTCACGTCCCGCGACCCCGATAGGATCAATTGGCTTTCGGTCTCGTGCACAAATGATGTGCCGGAAGACATTGAAATCGCTTTATAGGTCGTGGCCAAATCCATTCCAGCGGCTTTCATCACGGTCATCGCCTCGCAAACCGAGATCAGGTTCACAGTCGCAAGATAATTCGTCATCACCTTAAGAACCGACGCTGAACCGATATCGCCAGTGTGCAAAACGCGCCGCCCCATCAGCGTCAACAGCGGCAGGATGCGATCGAACGTCGGCCTGTCGCATGCCGCGAAAATGCTGATGTTGCCGGTATCCGCGCGGTGGCAGCCGCCCGAAACCGGACAATCGACCGCAGCGCCGCCTGCCGCGATCACTGCGGCCCCCAGACGCTTGATCTCGGCGGCGTCCGTCGTCGACATCTCCATCCAGATCTTGCCGGGGCCGACATGGGGCAACATTTCATCCATGACCGCCGCAGATGCCGCCGGGCTGGGCAGACAGGTGATGACCACGTCACAGGATTGCATCAGATCAGCGGGCGATGTGCCATCCTTGCCCCCCCCTGCAACCTTGGCTGCTACAAATTCCGCATTGAGATCATGCACATAAAGGTCGACGCCATTGCGCAGCAAACTACCAGACAGCTTGCCCCCCACATTCCCCAACCCGATAAAACCAACTTTCATACTGTCTCTCCCTTAGTATTTTGAACAAGTGAAGCCGCGCGTCCCCAACAGGTCGCGTCTGTTTACGACGTTGCAGGAAAAGGGTGCACAAAGGTGCAGATGCGCACAGTCTTGGTGAATTTTCACATCCTTGCACAGGTGGTCGCCCCTCCTTATTTTCAGCTCAACGCATAAAAAGGAGAGCGATCATGTCCCTTAGACCCACGCTTGAGACCCGCGCCGCGATCCCCACTTTGGAGGGTGCGGGCGTGAAACTGCACCGCGCCTTCGGCTTTCAGGACCCGTCCGAGCTGGACCCGTTCTTGTTGTTTGACGATTTCCGCAACGAGCGCCCGCAAGACTTTGAAAAAGGTTTTCCATGGCATCCGCACCGCGGGATCGAAACCATTACCTATGTGCTGGAAGGTACGGTGGATCATGGGGATTCTCTGGGCAATGTCGGCACGCTGGGGGCGGGCGATGTGCAGTGGATGACCGCAGGATCGGGCATCTTGCATCAGGAAATGCCGCATGGGAATGCGCGCGGCCAGATGCACGGCTTTCAGCTTTGGGGCAATTTGCCCGCCGCGCAAAAGATGACAGCCCCGCGCTATCAAGATGTGACCGCCAAGGATATTCCGGTCATCACAGATGACGATGGCACCGTAGTCAAGGTGATTACCGGCGAATTTTGGGGCAAGACCGGCCCGGTCGATGGCATCGCTGCTGATCCGCAATATCTGGACATCACCGTCCCTGCGGGCGTCAAGAAAACCTTTAAGATCGACACCTACCGCCGCGCTTTTGCCTATGTTTTCCAAGGGGCTGCGGCCTTTGCGGATGCGTCAAAACCGTCAGGCGTTTTGCTTGAGAAAGAAGTCGCCGGCGAAGAGTTGAACATTCGCGACCTAAGCGGTGACCGCACATTGATCCGCTTTGGCACGGGCGACGAGGTCACGCTTCAGGCAGGTCCGGAAGGTGTCCGGTTCTTGCTGATTTCGGGGGCACCGATTGATGAACCCGTCGCATGGCACGGACCAATTGTGATGAACACCCAAGCCGAACTGCGCCAGGCGATGCGCGATCTGAACAACGGGACATTCATCAAAGCGGCCCATTAAACAAATCAGGGCAAGGCCCGCGCGGCCTTACCCGACAACCACGGATTTGCGCACCATATCCCAATACTGCGCAATGACCTGATCCAGTGACAGCCGTCCGCCGCTGCGAAACCACGTGTTTACGCCGGTCAACATGGCAATCACCGCGAGCGTCGCAATTTTAGTGTCGGCAATCGAAAAGGCACCCGATTGCGCGCCGCTTTGCAAGATCCCCTCAAGCCGGTCTTCGTATCGACGGCGCAATGCTTCGACGGCGGCGAAGTTTTCAGGCGTGAGGTTGCGCAGCTCCATATACGAAATGAAAACCTCGTCGGGGCGATCGGCGTGGTACCGGATGTGAAAGTCCACGAAATCACGGAGCCTTTCCAGCGGATCATCGGCGCAAAGGTCTTGGGAGGCTGCCAAAAGATCCTCCATGTGCGCGCGTAGCAGATTGAACAACAGGGTCTGTTTGTCGGGCGTGTAATTATAAAGCGCACCGGCCTGCACGCCGACTTCGGTCGCGATGGCCCGCATGGAAACCGCAGCATAGCCATGCTGCGCGAACAGACGCAACGCCGCTTCGCGGACCTTGGGGCCTGTGATGTCAGAATGTGATCCGGTTGTACGCGCCATGACAACAAGGCTAATTGAACAGATGTTCAAAAGCAAACCCCGCTTGCGCGAAAACCACCGCTGGTGCATGACTAAGCCGATGATGATGCGCCCGATCTTTGGCCTTTGCGCCCTTGCCTTGTTGCTGCCCGCAGCCTGCACGCAATTTCCTGCGCTCGACAGCCGTGCCACCCCCGAACTTTTGGCCGCTGAGTACCCTGCCCTTGTGCCCGTTGATCCGTTGTTGGACACAGCCCGTGCCGGTCAGGTGGATGTGCAGCAGGCCGAGACGGGATTGACGACACGCGCGCGGAATTTGCAGGCGCGCGCTGCCCGTTTACGCGGCACTGTCCTGTCAGGCCCCGAAAAACAACGCCTTTCCCAAGGGGTGCGCTAGGGTTTTGTCGCTATGCCGCGTTGCACGCAGGCAGCGCATCCGCTACATCGCGTCGCAATGAATTTATGCGCGCCCGCGCCGTATCACAAAGGATTAGACCATGTCACAGCCGCTTCGTCTTGGGATTGCCGGATTGGGCACCGTCGGTGTTGGCGTTGTGCGCATCTTGCGCAAGCAAGCCGCCTTGATCGAGGCGCGCACGGGCCGGGCCATCACAATCTCAGCCGTTTCGGCGCGCAGCCGCGACAAGGATCGCGGCGTGAATCTGTCGGATTATGCGTGGGAAGATGATCCCGTGGCGCTGGCCAAACGCGACGATATTGATGTGTTTGTCGAATTGATGGGGGGCGACGAAGGCCCCGCCAAAGACGCCACCGAAGCCGCTTTGGCGTCTGGCAAAGACGTTGTCACCGCCAATAAAGCCATGCTGGCGATGCACGGGCAATCACTGGCTGAACAGGCCGAATCCGCTGGCTGCCTGATCCGTTACGAGGCTGCTGTTGCAGGCGGTATTCCCGTTATCAAGACGCTGACCGAAGGGCTGGCTGGCAATGAGGTCACCCGCGTGATGGGCGTCATGAACGGCACCTGCAACTACATCCTGACCCGCATGGAAGAAACCGGCAACGGCTACAACTCCTTGTTCGAAGAGGCCGACGCGCTTGGCTATCTTGAAGCGGATCCAAATCTGGATGTGGGCGGTATCGATGCGGCGCATAAGCTGGCGATATTGTCGTCTATCGCGTTCGGAACACAGGTTGATTTCAATGGGATCGAGATCGAAGGCATCCAGCGCGTCAGCCTTGAGGACATTCGGGCCGCTGCCGATATGGGGTACAAGATCAAGCTGTTGGGCGTGGCACAAATGACCGGTCGTGGGCTAGAGCAGCGCATGCAGCCTTGTCTGGTTCCGGACAGTTCTCCTCTTGGGCAATTGGCGGGTGGGACAAACATGATCGTGCTGGAAGGCGACGCCGTGGGGCAGATCGTCCTGCGCGGCCCCGGTGCGGGCGAAGGGCCGACGGCCAGTGCGGTATTGTCGGACATCTGCGATATCGCGCGCGGCTGGCATGGGCCGGTGTTCGGGCAAAAGGCCAGCACGCTGAAAACAGCGACCTCGGCGATGTCGCAAGCCCCCGCAGCGTTTTATCTGCGCATGGGATTGCTGGATAAACCCGGTGCATTGGCCAAGATCGCAACCGTTCTCGGCGAGGCCGGGATCAGCATCAACCGGATGCGCCAGACCGAACACCGGTCGGATCATGCGCCTGTGTTGATTGTGACCCACAAGACCAGCCGCAAGGCGCTGGACGAAGCCTTGGCGGCGATGGCGGGCACAGGCGTGTTGGCAAGCGATCCGGTCGCGTTGCGCATTGAGGATCTTTAAGGCCTTCGGGATCAAGGGGTGTGACCGGGACCGCAAGGCGCTGTTCGCGGTCCCGGTCCGGATGCCTTCGGCGAGGATTTAGGACCATTTGGAATTGAGGGACGCATGGACTTTTTAGGTGTTGATGCGTCTTTGACGGGGCGGCGTTGGGTCGGCCCCGACATTGAGGTCACGCGCGCAAGCGAAGTCTTGGGCCAGCAGACCAGCCTTCCGCCGGCTCTGTGTCAGGTTCTGGCACGGCGCGGGGTTGGACCTGCCGAGGCCGAGATGTTTCTAGCACCGTCCTTGCGGGATTTGCTGCCCGACCCCAGATCACTGCGGGATATGGAGAAAGCCGCCACCCGTTTTTTGGCGGCCGTCAAAGCACGCCAGCGCATTGCCATTTTTGCGGATTACGACGTGGACGGGGGCAGCTCTGCTGCGTTGCTGTTGGTGTGGTTGCGCGACATGGGCTGTGATGCGACGCTATATGTGCCTGACAGGATCGACGAAGGCTATGGCCCCAATGACGAGGCAATGGCAGCCTTGGCAGCCAAGCATGATCTGATTGTCTGCGTCGATTGCGGGACGCTGTCCCATGGCCCCATTGCCGCCGCAGTGGGTGCCGATGTGATTGTACTGGACCACCACTTGGGTGCCGAGACTTTGCCCGATGCCCATGCTGTCGTAAACCCGAACCGGCAGGACGAGAATGGCGCGCTGGCGCATCTTTGCGCGGCAGCCGTGGTTTTCTTGATGCTGGTCGAGGCCGGTCGGCAATTACGCGAGGCCGGTGCCAAGGGACCCGATCTGATGGCACTGCTGGATCTGGTGGCGCTGGCCACAGTCGCGGATGTTGCGCCGTTGATTGGCGTCAACCGCGCCTTTGTGCGTCAGGGCCTGCGGGTGATGGCGCGGCGTGATCGGCTGGGGTTGGCCGCTTTGGCCGATGTCGCACGGATGGACACCGCGCCGTCATCCTATCACCTTGGTTTTTTACTGGGGCCACGTATCAATGCTGGCGGGCGGATTGGTCAGGCCGATCTGGGCGCGCGATTGCTGGCATGCGGCGACCCGCACGAGGCTGCCGCCCTTGCAGAGCGGCTCGACATGCTGAACACTGAGCGCCGCGACGTAGAAGCCTCTGTGCGCGCAGCAGCGCTGGATCAGGCCGAGGCGCGCGGTTTTGATGCACCGTTGGTCTGGGCGGCAGGGGCCGGGTGGCATCCCGGTGTTGTAGGCATCGTCGCCTCGCGGTTGAAAGAGGCGTCGAATCGCCCGTCCATCGTGATTGGATTTGAGGATGGCATCGGCAAAGGGTCGGGCCGGTCCGTATCAGGCATTGATCTGGGCGCACCGATCCAGCGCTTGGCGGCCGAAGGTCTGCTGATCAAAGGCGGCGGGCACAAGATGGCTGCCGGCCTGACGGTGGCTGAGGACAAGCTGGAGGCCGCGATGGCACGCCTGTCCGACCTGTTGGCCAAGCAGGGCGCGCATCTTGGCGGGGCCGCTGATCTGCGGCTTGACGGGATGCTGATGCCCGCCGCAGCCACCGTTGAGCTGGCCGAACAGATCGAACAGGCGGGCCCCTTTGGTGCCGGTGCCCCTGCCCCGCGCTATGCTTTTGCTGATATGCAGATTCGCTATGCAAAACGCGTGGGCGAAAGCCATCTCAAGATCAGCTTTGGAGATGGCAGCGGTACGAAACTTGATGCCATCGCATTTGGGGCATTTGATGGCCCGATGGGTCCTGCCCTTGAAAATCATGGCGGTGCACGCTTTCATTTGGCCGGTCGGCTGGACATTAACAGCTGGCGCGGGCGGCAGTCGGTACAACTTCGGCTTGAAGATGCTGCGCCCACCTAAAACTTTTTCACTTTTGGCGCAATTTCCACTTGCGCCCTTTGGCGGGATTACCTATTGAACCGCTCACAAGCTAAGTGGCCCGTTCGTCTATCGGTTAGGACGTCAGGTTTTCAACCTGAAAAGAGGGGTTCGACTCCCCTACGGGCTGCCACTTGTTTTATTCAAGCCATTGGAATTAATGGAATTAATTTGGTAGCACCGAGCTATCCCACCGTTTTTCCCACCGGCGAGCATTTACATACCTGTCATTTCTTCTTTTCAGCCCATCCTGGGGGCATTTAAAAAGGGAAGTTAGAAATATGAACGATACGCACACAGATGACGAGAAAACCGAACAAGCCATCAGATGCCTGATGCCCAGCGCAGGCGGAGACGCTCAACACGTTCAGTGGCTGGCTGACTGGCGGCAGGCTCGGAACACTGCTGAGACAACACTCGAAGATTCGCCCGAAGACCAAGCTGTGGTGGAGGCCCTCCACGATCTAAGCGTTCGACTTGCGACAACACCGGCGTCATCTCCAGCGGGGCTAGTTGCTCAGATTGAATGGTTTAAGGAAGACCTTGGCGGGTATGTGCTTGGCAATGCCTCGCCTGCTCACGATCTGATATTCGACACGCTGATTGAAAGCGCTGTCAACTTGCGTGACTAGATCGCTTCCAAGCCACTAGAAATGTGGGGTGGGGTCAGCGCCAACACCGATCAGCCCCCCCCCACCCCCTTCGCATAGTTGGAAATAGGCACCCGGCCCCCAAAAATTGCGCGCGATGGTGGGTATCTAGGCCTCGTCTCTCTCTAAACCTGCGCTTTTGTTCGGCTTTGGTATTATTTTTTTTGCGTTTTCGAATGACGTACAAATTATGGCGCTGTCTCAGTTTGAAATTGAGTGGTCTCGAAGCCATGAAAAATCATATGCAACTTAACTCGAAGTTAATGCGGTTCGCGCGAGTATGTGAAGTGGGTATGCGCCGCGCCATCTTGCGCTATGGAACTTTTATCCACATATCAAGTATAACTATGATATGGCCGACTCAAGGCGCGTCTACAGTGCCAGTCGGTGAACGGGAGATCGAACATGCCAAAAGGACCGCAAGGGCAGAACCGCCCAGCGGACGCGATCGGCAACGGAGTACACATTGCCCGCATTGCGACCAGAGAAATCGAAGAGACGGCTTTAAGCCAACCAGCGAAATGCAGCAGTGGCTTGGTGGTGGCGAAAGCACGTCAGGACAGTACGACGCAAGAGGACCGCAGGGCGACCACCAAGAAGGTCGCATCGGCTCGGTGGGGCTGATGGCCACTTTCGCAGCAACCCGGACAATAGCTGATTTGTGGGGAGAACCTATTACAAATTTGTCTCTGCAAAAGCTTTTGTTTCTATCCCACATGATACACTTGGGTCGAGACCGAGGCAGACTGGCAACAAATACATTTCAGGCTTGGGACTACGGCCCTGTCGAGCCGCAATTATACCATAAGCTGAAAGCTTACGGGTCCAATACCATCCCAGTGGGTGTTCTTCCTGCCGAACCATATGGGAATAACACTGACGAATATGCATCTATAGTTGAAGTGATTGATGCGCTAAAGGGCGCGTCACCACGAAAGCTGGTTTCCATCACTCACTGGAAAGACGGAGCTTGGGCAAATAGCTATCAGCCTGGTGTGCGTGGCTTGCGAATTCCTGATGCCGACATACTGAGTGAATTTAATTCAAGACTGCAGAGGGAAGAGGCCAATTAAGTTTTCAGATACGGATGATGAGGAAAGCAAAGATAGGCTTATAGCGTCCTTGCAAGAACAACTTTTACGAGAAACAGACAAGCGAGGCGAGGAACGCTTTGCTTGGTTCGCGTCATTAAACGTTATTGCCGACTTATTCGTATTTCCCACTTTGTCCACTTGGTCCGCATCGATATCTATTGCCGTTATACAAATACTTCTTTTGATCGTTTTGGGCAGAAAATGGGGCGTCGATGACATTTGGACGCTGACAGAGAAAATGATTGATAAATGGGATGGCGGGACAGGCTCAAAGTGAACATTCTTTTTTTGCTAAATGAAGTCTGAATACTCAAATTAAAGGTATAGAGAAGCTTGAGATCAAAACCCGTGTAGTGATCCTGAGCATGATGGTATGGAGTAATTCCATGCTCTCACTCAATCGCTGACAGAACTCCGCACCACCGCTGAAAGGCGACCGTCGGAGGCACGTGCATTGTCCACACCTTCGGATTCCTCCAAATTTTCAAGTGCAAATAACATTAGGATCAGTGACTTAGCAGCTCCGTTGACCGGAGGACGTTGTGCATTCTCCACAATAATTCTGCCCGGCTGACGGTATTTTTTGGACCGCTTCGACAATAAGGAATAACCATGCCATTTCTCGATGATGAACCTGTTCTGGGGTCTATGGCGCTGCCTGAGGGTTTTGACCTAAACCCTGATGCGCCGACAAGCGATGCTGGTATCCTCGACGCGGCTTTCCGGACAGAAAACCCTATAGGCTCGGCTCGGACGGGATACCGCATTGATCGGGATGTTCCCTTTGATCCCGACTTTCACATTTATGATGATATCCAAGGGACGCAATACGAGGGGTTCTCTGATCGGTTCTTGGACGTGCGGACGCCTGAACAATCCAGCATGATGAAAACGCAGATCGACCGTGAGCTGGATGATCGGCGTGCGCTGGATGCGGCCGGCGGCTGGGGCATGGCTGCCGAAATGGGTGCTGCGGTTCTATCGCCAACCTCTTTGCTGCCTGGTGGGGCTGTGGTGCGCGGGTTTGCTGGCGGGGTTCGTGTGGGCAGGACTGCGGTAAGTGTCGCTGGCGCTGGCGGATTGGCTGCCGCGATGGATGAAATCGCTTTGCAATCTTCGCAGCAAACGCGGACGCCTGAGGAAAGCATGGCCGCAATCGGCGGTGGGGTTCTGCTGGGGGGCCTTCTCGGGGGCGCGATAGGCGGCATGTCCCGCAAGTCGATGTTGCGCACCTCTGCCTCTGCGGAGCGGCTGCCTGAGGACATTGTAAACTATAACGACATGCTGCGTTCGGTGGGCGCTGCTGAAAACGCTAAGGACATGGCGCTACGGCGTGAAGAGCTGTTTCAATTCTTCAACAAGTCCCAATTCAGGGCCGAAGCTGCCCTTGGTAAATTCCTGCCCCAAAGCGTTGCATCAACCGTGGCTGCCCCTCTGGCCGTGCTTCGCCCTCTGGTTCGGTCGGATCCTATCTTGCGCGGCATGCTCTCGGAGAATATCCGTGCGCGCCGGATGCTGCCTGAACTGGTCGAAACCCCATTGCAGTACAAGGTCAATGAACAAGGTCAGACCGTTCTTGATGGCAAGGTTTCTGTAGAGCGCGCGATCGAGACACGGCGCAATACTCAGCTGGCCGGATCTCTCGGCGCTGTGAACAGCCACTATGCCAACTATGTGCATGATGGGCCTGTCGGGATGCTGGGCCGGATCACTGCGCCGATTACCGGAACCTACCAACACCTTGTTTCAAAGAAGGGCAAGCTGTCGCGCAAGGAATTTATGGAAGAGATTGGGATTGCGGCGATGTCTGGCGATCAACACCCGATTCCGCAAATTGCCCAAGCTGCGCAAGATATCCGCGCGAACATCTTTGAAAAGGCGCGCTTGGATGCGATCGAGGTTGGTATCTTCGATGAAGGGCTGCAACTCAAGCACGGCGAAAGCTACATGATGCGGGTCTACAACGTCGAGAAGATCCAGCAACACATGGGCGACGGCACGGGAAACGATATGTCCGTGGCTCTGCGCAAAGAATTTGAGGAAAACCGGCGGGCCGCTGCTTCGCGTCTTGAACAAGATGATACCGTCGAGCGAGCGATTGATCAGTTGAACATGTCGCGCGAAGAGATGGTGCAATCTCGGCGGGGGCTCAAGGCGGCGATGGCAAAGGCGCGTGGTAAGCGCGACCGTGCAAAGGCAACCATTGCGAGCGAAGGCAAGGTGAGCCGCGTCACAGGGGCGCTGCGTAAGCATTTCGAGGCGCGGGCGGCAAAGCTCAAGGAAGGCTTGATGGAAGGCGAAGAACTGGACGCCTTCAAAGACATGATCAAAGATGTGCGCGGCGTGAAACAGATGGAGCCGCAAAGCCTTCTGGGCGCTATTCGTGGGTTCGGCGGGATCAAAGACCCTCGGACAACGCAGATTTGGCGCAATGGCGATTGGGTTTCGGACGGTAAGAAAACCGACATCGAAGAGATACTGGATCAGCGCGCGGTATCCGTTCGCCGGAATGACGGTATCGAGGCTGACATGATGCGTGAGGCGTTGGTCGAAGCCGGGTATCTGCCCGAAGGTGCAACAGTCGATGATCTGCTGGAAGCGATCCGCAAAGAAGCCGGCGGCGAAAAGGTCTATTCCGTCGATGATCTGGATGAAGTCGCGCGGTATGAAGCGACACGGGATTTGGCCGATCAGCTGGAAGCCGATGGGATCGACGTAAAGAAGCCGATCATCGAAATCATCCAGGGGCTTGAAGGTAAGGCGCGCTCTCAGAAGGTCACCAAGGCCAAGGCGGGCGAGGCTGCGCGGTCGGGCAAGAAGACTGCTCAAGCTGGTGGCGACGGGAAAACGCTGATGCGCGCGATCGAAAAGGTCGAAGAGGCCAAGGCGCGGATTGATGAAATCAATGAAACAGTCGGCCCCAAGGTGAAGGCTGAACAGAAGGCAATCCGCGAGAAGATCGTGGATAACCTCAAGTCCGTCCAGAAAGCCAAAGAGGCGCGCGGTGCCGACGAGTTCTATGCGAACAAGGATGATCTTGAAATTCAGGATCATGTTGACAGCGCTATCCGGTCGATCACTGGGATGAAGGTTGGGGAACACTCGATCGGGGCCAGTCTGTCCAAGCCTGCCCATGCGCGGACGCTGGATGTTGCTGATAAGGTTCTGCTGCCGTGGTTGGAAAAAGACATGGGGGTGGTGATGGGTCAATACTTCAATTCCATCGTGCCCGACATCGAAATGGCGCGGGTATTTGGTAAGGACGGCTTCACCATGAAGCTGAACGAGATTTTTGAAGAAGGCCAAAGGCTTGCCAAGGATGCAAAGACGCCTCGGGAAAAGCTGCGGCATATCACAGAAGCCGAAGAACGTGCGAAAGAGATGCGTCAAATGGCTGACCGGATCACTGGGCGGTTCGGGGTGTCCAATAACCCAAAGGACGGGTGGGTGCGTGGCGCTCGTATTGCTCGGACGCTATCCTACATGGGCTATCTTGGGGGGATGACAATCTCTGCCATCCCTGACGTGGCGGGTATCATCGGGCGCAACGGTGTCGAGGCGGCGTTTGGCAGTGTGACGGCTCTGACCGATTGGAAGCGGATGGGGCTTGCTGTCAAGGATGCGCAGGAAATGGGTGCCGCGGCTGAATGGTATCTGAACAGCCGGGCGCTCTCGATCGCTGATATCGCAGATCAGTACGGGTCCAACAGCAAAGGTGAGCGCGTTCTTGGGCAAGCCTCAAACGTGTTCGGTACGGCAACGGGCATGGTGCCTTGGAACGCGGGTTGGAAAAGCGCCGGCGGTGCCTTCATGTCGTCCAAGCTGTCAAAGGCTGCGATGGCAACACTGGAAGGCAATGCCACCAAAAAGCAAATGCTGGCACTTTCGGCCAATGGTATCGAGCCTTGGCAGGCCGTGAAGATCGCGGAACAACTGCAAAAGCATGGCGACATGGACGGGATGCTCTGGCTGCCTCAGGGGCGTCTATGGGATGACGCAGAAGCGTTCGCCTCATTCCAGAACGCAATGAACCGTGAGCTCAATCTGATGGTCGTCACGCCCGGTCAGGACAAGCCGATATCGTTTTCAACGCCTGTTGGTGCGTTCTTCTCCCAATTCAAGAGCTTCACGCTCTCGGCGCACCATCGCGTCATGCTGGCTGGTCTGCAACGGATGGATGCTGAGTTTCTTGCTCAGGTCACAATGGCTTTGGTTCTCGGCCGGTTTGTTTCCAACATCAAAGCTTGGCAACACTATGATGAACAGAAGACAGGCGCGGCCGCATGGGAAGACGCGATCGACCGCGCGGGTATCGGCGGCTGAGCAACAACGGTACCGGTCACGCTCAAGGATCTCGGCACGCAGCACTTGCCAGCGTTTGGTTGACGTGACCCGCTTGGAATGCCGATGATGGTTCAAGACCATGAAAGCCGCGCTTTGCTTTTCGGGGCAGCTTTCATTCGCGCGCCTTGGGCAATCGCTAGTATCGCAGCCGCAGCCGCGTCGATCCGGCCCGTCGAGCGGCCTTTCGCAAGCGCATGGTTGCCTTTAGGATCAATCGTGACAATGGCGTCAGAAAACGCGGACCTCATGAGTAATGATGGGACTGTCTTTATTTCGCGGTCGAACAACGCACGGCGGAAACGCTCGACGTCTTCGGAACCATCTCGGCTACCGAAGCCGCGCCAGATAAAGGGAACGCGGGCGAGTCCTGCCGCCTGCATAGCCTCTGAAAATTCTGCATGGCGGTAGCGATCACCCACAATGCAAACGGGAACGATGCCGTTCAGTAGTTTGACCAGCTCGGCCAGCCATGGCCCAGGCGGAACGGTGTTCTGACCTAAGACCGATAGTTCGCCGCGTTCGTGCATTTCGCAATACCGACCTGAAACACCATCAGCCGCGCCACGGTCGGCAAGCGAAGGAACGGTTGGAAAAGTTCCGAGCGCCTCTAGCCTGCCAGTTTCAGGCCAGTAAAAAACTGCCGCAGACATGGAGCGTGACCCGCCAAGGTCCACGCCAAGAATGCAGGGACCTTCACGCTGGGGGAGCTGGCCAGGGTCGACTTCTGCCGACATCCATTCATCGGGCGTGACCAACACAGAGCGATCTTCGGTCGAAATTCTCTCGTTTCTGTTGAGGTTTCGGAAGCTCGACAAGGCAGAGCCGCCACGTGCGATTGCCCGTTCGGCCTGTGATACCAGCCATTCGGCCGTAGATCCGATGCCATCCTTTGCGCCCGGGTTCGCAATAAGCAAGCTTTCTAGATCATCAGCGGGCAAGCCATATGGAGGCCGATGCTCTTGCACGTAGGTTCCAGGAGGCGGCTGATCGAGCCACCGGGAAAAGGTGTTCGCATCATCGGGCGCAGATGTGGAAATAATCAGCGCACGGCCATCACGTTTCCCCAGACCCGACAGAATAGCGTTTTCTAACTCGTCGCCCTTGTCCCGTGGCCACGCTGCCCGCTCATCCATAATCGCTAGTGTTGGGGCACCACCAAGAACTGACTTGCCATCAGCCGCAATGACACGGACCAAGCCACCCCCGTTGCTTTCGAATTCAATCTCCAGCTTTGAGCCGCGCCGGATGATGAATAACGCCTGATCCCACTCGGGTAGCCCTTGGATAAACCCCAGAATAAAGCTGAAAGCCGTCTTGGCCTGATCGCGGTTTCGGGCCGCGATGATAACTTCACGCTTGGGCTGTGGGTTCGCATCCAGCGCACCAACCAGCTCGGCCATAGCAAGGCCAGCCGCTATTGCAGTCTTGGCGTTTCCGCGACCAATGGAAAGAACGCCGACCATTACGTTCTTTGCAAGAGCGCCTTTTACGAATTTCTTCTGAAAATCAGCAAGTTTCAAAGGCTTTCCAGCCTTTTTACCTTCTGGAACTCGCAAAAGTCCCAAAAACTGCGCTGCGCGTATCGGTTTCGACTTTCCCCGGATTTTTTGGAGAAGAGAGAAAGGAACACTCCCTCCCCGGTCCTCACGTTTTGCCAAAGTAGCGGCATTGGGACCAGTCGCGAATAAGTCTGATTGATTGTGTTCGTTACAGTATTTCATTTTGTCCTCGCGCGTGTCTCTCTGTCTCTGTGCCTCTCTGCCAATGGAGAGGGTTCGCTGTGATGGTCGGAAAGCGGGTTACCAAGCGGGGTTGAAAACCCGCATCCCGCCCCGACCATCGCGATCTTGCCTGCCAACCGAGCCGGGCCGCCGCTTAGGTCAGACCTGCCTTTCCCTCGGCACAGTCCGCTCTCCCATGTTCACCGCCGTAGAGGGTGGCAGTGGGGCCTTGGGGCGTGGAGAGACCGCGTGACGCGGAATAGCTGCCCTTGTGCTGTGGCCCGTTACCCGGTTGCACTTAGATGCGGCAGACCCGGCTAACCCGTGAACGCCATCTGCCGCATAAGCCTGCCGGTGAGAAGGCGGGCTTTCTTCTTTTCATCTCTCGATCAGCTCAACGTCACGCTCTGGCGTGGTGCCAAGCTCTGACACCAGCCGCCGCATGATCTGCTCTTGCCTGCCAGTAGGCCGCCACGTTGACCGCTTCCCGTGCTTTGCGATCGAGCGCACAAAGCCCTTGAGCCATTCATCCGTGCCCGCCATCGTCCTGCGCATGACCAGCGGCCAGCGGAACGTCAGCACTTCCTCAAGCTCTCTTTCGGTCATAGCTGCACCCCGCGATACCGCGCGCCAATCCGGGCCATATGTGGCGATGTGGTGAGGGACTTGGCGTCCATCGGCGACCTGCCGTCATAGTGCAGCGCGGCCTGATCCATGAGGGCTTGTGCAAGGTCAGGCGGGATGCTCGACGCATCAGCACCGAAGCCCGCCTGATACTCAATCGCGACCTGGCTGGGCTTGGTGTGGCGATACTCCGGCTTGAACCAGATGCACGGGCGGATACCGCTAAAGAACGTGAACTGCGTGAATGGCACGCCCTCGATGGTCACTGTCGGGGTTGCATCATTGGCGACAGGGCCAATAGGCAGTGTCAGGATACGGTCAAGCGTTGGATCGAACAGCGTCACGCTGATGGTTTGCGTCAACAATGCGATCTGCGCGAATTGCTCGATTTCCCGCGCCGCCGTTTTCCCGATATACGAGATGGCGCTGTCTTCATCGTCGTCAGCAATTCGGAGATGCCGTTTCACCAGATCCAAATCGAAGGGCGGTAGATCGGAAACGTAAGATCTATGGAGGTGCATCTTCATGCTGCAATCTCCACTTCGGAAATATGGTTGCGGAAAGCCATCTGATCCCGTGCGCTCATAGCGTCATGCGCAGCGAGGGCGTATGCCTTGAGTTCCTCGGCACTGGCCCAGGAAGCCCAAAGGCGCGCGTCTGGCATCGGGTTCAGGAAGGATGGCAACGGGTAGTCTGCAAAGCTCAAGACAGCCTTTGCGACCTGTTCGGATTGCTCTGGCGTATCAAGTGACCGAAGTGCAGCCCATGCCAAGGCGGCGCGCTCTTCTACCGTCAGACGCGCCTTTGTAGCGGTACTGAAACCTGCCCAAGCATCAGTGCCGCCTACAGTCAGGGTGTAGCCTATCACACGAGCCATGCGCTTGTGGTCGGGCTTCATGAAAGTGCCGAGCCTCGACCGCTTTTTGCGGTTGGACAAAGCGGGGTTTTCCGCTTTGTTATCAATAGGGGCATTGGTGCCGGTTGGACATCCTATGCTCTTGATTTCGCTGGAAACTGAAACAACCCTACGGGCTGCCACTTGATTTTCGCAATATATTGAGTAAAAACGATAATATGCGTTTGGCCTGTAGTTGTTGTACCATTTCTTGTACCATACGGTTTCAACGAGGTGATGTTTCTTCTTTTCAGCCTGGTTGTCGGGCGATTCAAAAAGGAAGTTAGAAAAATGAACGATACGCACACAGATGAAGAGAAAACTGAACAAGCCATCAGATACCTGATGCCCAGCGCAGGCGGAGACCGATCAACACGTTCAGTGGCTGGCTGACTGGCGGGAGGCTCGGAACACTGCTGAGACAACACTCGAAGATTCGCCCGAAGACCAAGCTGTGGTGGAGGCCCTCCACGATCTAAGCGTTCGACTTGCGACAACACCGGCGTCATCTCCAGCGGGGCTAGTTGCTCAGATTGAATGGTTTAAGGAAGACCTTGGCGGGTATGTGCTTGGCAATGCCTCGCCTGCTCACGATCTGATATTCGACACGCTGATTGAAAGCGCTGTCAACTTGCGTGACTAGATCGCTTCCAAGCCACTAGAAATGTGGGGTGGGGTCAACGCCAACACCGATCAGCACCCACCCCCTTCGCATAAGTGGAAATAGACACCCCGCCCCCAAAAATCGCGAGTGCAGGTGGTCATCTAGGCCTTATCTCTATCTGAAGACAGGTTTTGGAACTCGGAATTTTTTTAGTCATAATTGACGCTACCATGATTTCCGATTGAGCATGTTTACCTGACGCGGTATGTCAAACGCAGATCCGCTATTCCCACCTGGTTGTACGCACATCGAAGTGCGGTGCTGGTCGTGCGGAAATATTACTACGATCACGCCTGATCAGTTGCCCAATGGAATTCTCGCGCATGACTTTGAGCGGCGGGCGAAGTGTCGCTGCGCCATACGCGTGACCGCATGTCACGGAGCTGCCGAGGGTGCGAAGGAATTGGTAGCGGACGGGTTTTAGGTTGCGGTCAGGTTAAGAAATTGACGACGACTGTTCAAACATCTTGGGACGGCATATTTCCACAGGTACTTTCATCCGCTTCTCAAGAAATCTAGCGAATCCTGTCATTTTAGCATTCGGCTTAGCATGTTCGACCTCGACCTCTATTACTCCGTTTGAAGCAGCAAGCGCTAGACCGTACGCCATTTGGTGTCCTGCGTTGTCGTTCCATTTGAATGTGTTTGGAGATATCAAAAGGCGTTGCTCGTTAGTCACCGTATGGAAGTCGACAAACAGAATGACGACACGTCCAGCACGGAGTTTGGCGTCAATTCGGAAGAACAGCCCAGGGTTTTGTGAGTTGATCGATTCAACAATGCTTTTGCTACCCCAGCTATTTTTACGGGTGTCCACATTTGATACCGCACCAACAAAGACAGGATAAATCCCCTGCGAGTTCAATGCTGCATTCATTGCTAGCCCAAATCGAGTGTGGACGGTGACGATGAGTAATCCGGCACCATTGAGACCTTCAAGAATAGAGGCGCTGTTCGACACCAGTTCGGTGTTAACTTGAAAGCCAGGTCTAATGACGGCGAACCAGCACAGCATCGAGTTCATCACTAAGTCGGTTATATGTCGACCTTGGGTCTTTCGGTTCTTTTTTGAAATCCAAAGCGAACCAATAATTCTGGCAACTTTCCAAGCGCGTGTTTGTGCCGTCGCGCTCGGACCGGCTCGCAAGATTAGGACCGCCATTGTACACATAATCGCTCGGCGTATTCTCAAGACTATAAATCGATCGGCAAGTCGCCGTTGCTTGGTACTTTTTAGATCCATTTCTGGCCCGGAGTTTTGATACTTCATCCAGGGTGCATATACCGCTAACAAAACCTTTGTAACCGAGGAAATTTGAATGGTCCGCAACTAATGAATTTCACTAACCAAAAACGAGTTTACAGATATATTACGAATGTCGATAATAATGTTCTTGAGATCAATGACCTTTGCGTCCCTTCACCCGCACCACTTCATCCCTTCGATATCTACTACGGCCCTTGTAGGTAAGGCCTAACATCCGATCAGAGGCGATAGTTTTGGCTGCCGATGGTACTATTGGCTGGGTTTTGTCAGCCGTCTGGACCGCACGCCACAAGCTACCTTGCCACGTCGCTCTGAGATTGTATCAACAGGGCATTCAAATGGGCGCGTTAGGCAAAAAACGCAACATTGCGCAGGGACAGATCAACGGCAAAGGCCCGCCCTTGGTGTCGACGGTCACAACACCTACGCAAACGGCCCACACCGACCATTCCCGCCCTTCGTGAAGGTTGCGAATACCCAACCTTCATCCGACTAGCAGGAATAATCCACGTTTTTTGGTTAAGATCAACTTCGTGCCAAGTTGCCATCCGTGCTTCGCCACTGCGCGCCGCAGTCAGAATAATGAACCGGAGGCATAGGGCGGCAATAGCTTCTCGTTCTTCCAACTCCCCCATAAAACTGGGGACTTCCCGCCAAGAAAGTGCTGCATGATGCTTTGCCTTGTGCTTTCCTTTTGGCAAAGAGCGCCGCAGCGCTCCGTCTATGGGGTTTGGAGCTTCGCGGAGCCCTCTTCCTATGGCATGGTCGAATACAGCATCTAGCCGCTGCCTGAGGCGCTTGGCGGTAGGGTGCATACCCACCTGAAAGCTTAAGGCGAGGTGCTTTCAACTTCGTCCTATGAAGCAATTTCTGAATCACAATCAGCCCTGCTTGTTGCTTGGGATAACTTAGCGCCGCGCGCTGTGTTCGACGAAACTGCCGAAGGACAGCACAGCAGGACAAATGGTAGGCGTCGGCTGCATCAATAAATTCGCTGGCTGAGTGATGTTGCGATTCTGCAAATCCAGAAACATGGACGCGGCGTCAAGAAAATGCCCTTTCGCCACGGCGTCAAGTTTATGCTAAGTCCTTGAGATCCCCAACAAGGAAACAAACATGTCTCTCGTCCACGTTATTGCAGTCATCACCACCAAGCCGGGCCAGCGCCAAGCGGTCCTCAACTTGTTCAACGCCAATGTTCCGGCAGTATTGGCAGAAGATGGCTGTATCGCATATGAAGCCACAATTGATACCGAAAATGCCGGACCCATGCAAAGCGCATTTGGCGCTGACACCTTTGTTGTCGTCGAAAAATGGGCCAGCATGGAGGCACTTGGCGCACATGCGAGATCGCCTCATATGAAGGCCTATGGGGCCAGCACGAAAGACATGTTGGCTGATCGTGCAATTCATATTCTGTCGCCTGCATAAGGCGCAGATAAGGTTGCCTGCATAAGCTGGCAGGCCCTACATCAAAGTCCGACCACATTGCATCTGCCACGGTCCCGATCGACATCATGTCGAAAACGAACACCCGTAAGCAGATCTTATATCTGTCAAGCATTCGGCACACATATTGGGCTTGATCAACGATGGAACGGACAACCCTTATGCAGGGCTAGATCACCAACGGACGTCTGCGCCCGTCAAAGATCGTCTGGCGCGCGCGTCCGGCGTTCTTTGATTGATAAAGCGCGATGTCCGCGTCGGACAGAATGTCCTTGGGAACCACGCTTTGGTTTTCGCGGATCCATACGGTACCGATACTGGCCGATATGCGGCATTCGTTGCCTTGGAAGAAGATCGGCTTTTCGAGACGTTCAATCAGCCTTTCACCAACATTCAAAAGGGTTTCCTCTGCCTCGATCTCTGGAAGGATAAGGGTGAATTCATCGCCGCCGACACGGGCGATGGTATCTGCGGCCCGGGTTTCTTCTACCATAATTTGCGCGACGGCTTGCAGCACATGATCGCCCGCAGCATGGCCCAAGGTGTCATTAACGGCCTTGAAGTAGTCCAGATCAATTTGCATCACAGCAAAGCCGACTTTGCGACTGACCAGCCGTGCCAGAACATGATCCATCGCGCGGCGATTCTTGAGACCGGTCAATGTATCCGTGAATGCCTGTTCTTCTGCGGCGATCTTGGCCCCTTGCAGCTTGAGGTTCAATTGGCGCGAGGAATCCATCGCGGCTGATTTCGCCTCGATCAGGTAAAGCATTTCAATGGCCAAATCCGTCGCGGCGAAATCTGCATTGCTCAACCCATAGGTGCGCACGCCGTCAAGGATCGAAATGCCGAAAGACAGGTTGATCACCACATCATCGCCCGTGCCGCTCCGCGCGACCAGAACCGCCTTGAGGTCGCTTGACGGGTCACCATTAAGCGCAAGATGTATCTTGCTTCCTGCCTTTTGGCGCATGTCGATAATGGATTGCGCGGATTTGGGGCGCTTAACTTCAAAGTGGTCAAAGAAATTCGTGCCAACCCATGTCGCATCCGGGCGCAGTTTCTGCACCGTGGGCCCAACGTGCGCGATGCGCCCGTCATTACGGACCACCAGATGCATTGGGCATAAAACGTCCAGCATATTTAAGTCGGGGAAATCCTTCATAAAGCCCGCGCACCCAAATCAAAATGTCGCCCCTCGGCGAAATCCGTATCAATCAAAGTGATCGACACGCGTTCGAAACCGTCCGCGATGGTTTCATGATCCAACACAACCAAAGCCCCATAATCATCGGCAATCACGCGCAGCACGCCGGTCATCACCAGACCAAACCCCGGCACCGGGCTTTGGCAAATCAGGTCAAATTGACCTTCCGCTTTTTCATCAAGTTCCATGCGTGGCAGATCAAGATCTGATACGGCTAATTTGGCCCGGTCGGACAGATCATCCAACGACTGCAAAAATTCTTCAAAATTTACACCACCAAAGCGCAGCAACCGCCGCACCCCTTCCAGTTTGGGGGTCGATACCAGATAGGTGCCGATATCCTCGAGCAATTCTGCAAGCGGGCGGTGCGTGACTGCGGCCATGCTGTCCAAAAGGCGCGGCGTGATATCGTCTTGGTACGACAGCATCGCCTCGAATTCGGAAAATCCGAGATCGGCGCGCTGCGTCACCTGTAGCCAACTGTCTTTTCCGAATGTATCGCAGACAAAGTTCTGAACACTGCGGTTGATAAGCCCGTGCATGGATATCCCTTCCCACTCATACGCAGCGAGAATGCGAACAGGACGTTAACATCATGCAAATGTCTTAGTGCAAAAGCCCCTTTCAAGCGTTGAAAAATGCCGCAGAGTTTTTGAGGATTTATCGAAACTTTGCCCAAAAATGGAAATCTTAGAAATCGGTAGGGGCCCCACCTTCGGCTTTTCTGCGTGCCACAAAGGCGGCCAGTTCTTCGCGAATTGCCACATCCATCGGGGGTTCCTCGAAGTTGGCGATAATGTCCTTGAACATCATATGCGCACGTTCCGGCGTCCAGATGGCACCGGCGACTTCCCACCCTTCATAGTTTTTCCAGTCACTTAAAAACGGCTGATAGAACGCATCGGTATAGCGGTCCTGAGTATGCTGGATGCCAAAGAAATGCCCCTGATTGCCGACAGATTTTATGGCATCCAATGCGATCTCATCCGGGCCGGTCGCACATATGACAGGGTCCATATAGCGTTGGATTTGCTGCAAAATTTCGCAATCCATGATGAACTTCTCAGGCGATGCTATCAACCCACCCTCAAGCCAGCCCGCAGCGTGGTAGACCATGTTCGTGCCTGATTGAACGGCAGCCCACAGGCTGTTTGATGTTTCCCACATGGCTTGGCCATCGGGCACGTTGGCCGCGCATACCCCGGACGACCGCATCGGCAGACCATAAAACCGACACAACTGCCCCGTCATCTGTGTGGCACGCATATACTCTGGCGTACCAAAGGCGGGCGCACCGGTTTTCATATCTACGTTCGACGTAAACGTACCAATTGCGCAAGGGCAACCGGGGTTGATAATCTGCGCCAAGACCACAGCGCAAAGCGCCTCGGCCAGCGACTGCGCCACCGCACCCGCCATGGTCACCGGGGCCATCGCACCGGCCAAGGTGAAGGGCGTCACCACCAGCCCCTGTCCGCGCCGCGCAAGGCGCATCCAACCGTCCAGCATCGGGATGTCGTGCTTGAGCGGTGAGGTCGAGTTGATATTGGTGTACATGCGCGGGGTGGCGTCGAATTCTTCGTGGGTCAGGCCACCCGCGATGCGCACCATCTCCATCACGTCTTCGACACGTTCTTTGCCCAGACTATAGGCGTGCATGACCTTGTCAGTCAGCGTCAGCTTGTCATAAAGCACGTCCAAATGACGCACCGAGGCGTGGACATCGACAGGTTCAACCGGATAGCCCCCCGCGAAGTGAATACAGTTGAAATACTGCGTCAACTTCAGCAAATCCTGACACATGGCGCGGGTGCCGGGAACCTTGGTGCCAATCGACATATCCCAGTAGTTGGGCGGGGATGACACGTTGCCGAACACCAGATGCTTGCCGCCGATGGTGATCTTGCGATCCAAGTTGCGCGGGGTCAGGGTGAATTGCGACGGCGCATGGGCAATCCATTCCATCACGAAGTCACGCCCCATACGGACGTTTTCACCGTTCACGGTGCAACCCGCCTTGCGCAGAATTTCAAGCGCTTCGTGGTTGAGGAATTCGATCCCGATCTCTTCGAGAATGCGCATCGCGCCATCGTGAATCGCCTCGACACCTTCGGGTGTCAACGGTTCGGTGGGGCGATCAATGTTAATCGGCGGGTTCCACGGCATCTGTTCGATCACAGAGGTACCGCGACGGGTCTTGGCACCGGCACGCCCGCCCGTGCGGGTTTTGCGTTTGGGATCTGGATCAGACATGGCAACCTCCTGAAAGTCAGGTCCAGAAGGCATGATCTATTTCACTGCGGCGTTCCCGTTACCGACGATTTATGTCGTTTTTCGCGTCTGGCCCGTCGGGTGAAAGACCTAGCTGCCCTGCCCGTCCAGCCAGTTTGGCAGGTGGCTGATGTCGGGCAACACCACATCAGCATGCGGTGCAAGATCATCGGCCGAGGCCATGCCCGTCAACACCGCAATGCGGGTCATGCCCGCAGCCTTGCCCGCGATCAGGTCATGGGTGCTATCGCCGATCATCGCGATCTGGTTAGGGGCAAGCCCAACGGTCTTGGCGAATGCATTCAGCTGGCCCGGGCTGGGTTTCCCACCGTGCCCGCTGTCGAACCCGGCAATAAAATCAAACAGATGGGTCACGCCCGCCTTGTTTAAATGCGCCAAAGCCGGGGCTTCGGCATCATTGGTTGCCACCCCCAATGCCAACCCGCGCGCGCGCAGAACCTCAAGAAACGGGATCAGCGGTGTGACTTCGCTTTGCGGGGCGCGTGAGGCTTCTTCGTTGAGCAGATCAATCAGCGCCGCTTTGGACATTTCCGGCACGTGAGGCGACAACACATCGACGACCTCGCCCGGTGTGCCCGCAATCACAATGCTATCCGTGGCAAACCTGTTTGCGGCCAGATCAAACCCCACCGCAGCCCCGATCATAGTGGCGCGCGCAAGATCGCCTTGGGTCAGGCGGGTCAGAAACGCGTTGGCCCACGCCTCCCAAGTCTTGGCGAAATCGAACAAGGTGCCATCCTTGTCGAACAAAATTCCCTTGATCAAAACGGTGGTCCCTGTGCCTGTCATTCTCATGTCCAATTCACCTGTTCGCCCCCAGGCAAAGCCTGCCGCGCCTGCATGATCCGATCGTAGGGAGCGTGGATACTATCGCAAAACGAAATCACCCATTCGTCGTTCATCATCAGAAAATCCAAGACCGCCCCCAAAAAGGCGGGGTCTGTCGCCTGACCACGCAAATCATCCGCGCCGGCCCCGGTTTCTCCCATGAAAACAGGCATCAAGTCATCATTTGCGGCCAACCATGCCAATGCCTGAAGGGCAAAGGTCTCAGCGGCTTCTTGCTTAAACATGGGGGCATTCCTGTCTGCTACTTAGGATGGAAACTCTTTGTTAACTAATAACGTCCTTAAGATCACTGCATCTGGTTAGATTTAGTGAGGAAGGAAAACAAGTGCAGGGAAAGATCCTCATCGTCGACGCCATCGCTACGAATCGCATCGTTTTGAAAATCAAACTGTCCTCTGCATATTATACTGTCCTTCAAGCCACCTCGGTCGCAGAGGCGCTGAAAATCGCGAGCCAGGAACAGCCAAACCTTGTCATTACTGCCTTTGATCTGCCCGACGCCGATGCAGGCGCACTATGTGCAGGTCTGTCAAAGCAAGAACAGACAGCGCGCATCCCGATCCTTGCCATCGGCGAAAGCGACGATCTAAACGCGCGCAAGATGATGCTCTCGAATGGGGCACAGGATGTATTGGTGAAACCGGTGCCTGATCCACTTTTGCTAAGCCGGGTTCGCAGTCTGATCCGCGAGCATCATTCAGATGATGAATGGCATATGCGCGACGCGGCCAGCCGCACTTTTGGTATGGCTGAACAGCACGGCAGCTTTGCTGGTCCGGGTCATATCCAGGTGGTCAGCGATGACAGGGGCATGAACCACATCTGGGCCACCCAATTACGCCTTGCCCTGCGCGACAAGGTTACAAACTCAACCCTGCGCGACGCATTGCAATGCCTGAAGGGGGATGTGCTGCCGGATGTCTTTGTGCTGGTTCTGACGGACGATCAAAAGGCTGCGATGGAACAGCTGCATCTGATTTCGTCGATCCGGGCAAATGCTGGCACGCGCCATAGCGGGATTTTGGTACTTCAGACGGTTCCCAATGCAGAAGTCGGGGCAAACGCCCTTGATCTGGGGGCCGATGACCTGATGCTCAACGGCTTCGATCTTGAGGAGTTGGGGCTGCGGCTGGCCAGCATCCTCAACCGCAAGCGCAAAGCCGAAAGGCTGCGCCACTGTGTAAACAAGGGCCTTCGCGCAGCGATCTATGATCCCCTCACCGGCCTATATAATCGGCGCTACGCGTTTTCGGAACTTGCCCGGCTGATCGAGAGTGCCGGAAGATCCGGACCTCATTTCGCCGTGATGCTGGCAGATATGGACCACTTCAAACGGATCAACGATGCCTTTGGCCATGCTGCGGGTGATTCCGTTCTTGTTGAAACCGCGCAACGGTTGCGATCACAGTTGCGGCCGATCGACATGGCTGCCCGGATCGGAGGAGAGGAATTCCTGCTTGTCGTCCCCGGCACAACAGCGCTTGAGGCAACGCAAGTGGCCGAACGCTTGTGCAAGACCTTCCGCGATACGCCCTTTGTGATTCCCGCAAGCAACACGGCTTTGACCATTACGATCAGTATCGGCGTGTGCATGTCAGATAGCCTAGCTCTCCCGCTGCCTGCGCAAGACGACAATGCAGCGCAGCTGATAGATCAAGCAGATCAGGCGCTATACGCCGCGAAAAGCCGTGGCCGGAACTGCGTACGGTTGGTACGCCCTGCAGCATAATCACGCACGCCTCTTGAATGACACGGGACAAACTCAAGAAATACTTTGCCATTAGGTGAGTATTCTGAATTAATGCAATTAAAGGTTGTCATACTTTTTCAGGATCCGATCAGATGCACGCAGATAAACCCCTGATTGGCATCGCTTTGATGCTCGGATTTTGTATCATCGCCCCGATCGGCGACGCCGTCGCAAAGCTGCTGGGCGCGTCTGTCCCTTTGGCCGAAGTTGTCTTTATCCGGTTTGGCGTTCAATTGATTTTACTGCTGCCCTTGGTCTGGGCCGGGCGCAGACCTTGGCGGATGGACCGAACGACACTATTTTTGACCTTTTTGCGCACCATTCTTCATATCATCGGTATCGCCGCGATGTTTACAGCGCTGACATACCTGCCCCTCGCCGATGCCATCGCAATCGTATTCGTAATGCCTTTTTTCATGCTGGTTCTAGGCAAATACGTTCTTTCAGAAGAGGTCGGCAGCAAACGTCTTTTGGCATGCCTGGTCGGGTTTCTGGGCACATTGATGGTGATTCAACCAAGCTTTACTCAAGTCGGCTGGCCAGCACTTTTGCCTGTTTTTGTCGCTGCAAATTTTTCGGTCTTCATGCTGGTTACCCGCAAAATCGCCAAACAAACGGACCCGATCAGCCTGCAAGCCGTCAGCGGTTTCATGGCGGTCGTGCTGATGGTACCCCTGCTGTGGTTCGGACCCCGCTCCGGCATCGCGGCGCTGGATGTAATTGCCCCTGACAACATGCAGTGGTTCTTGTTGCTGTCGATCGGTTTGTTGGGCACCGTCGCGCATCTGCTGATGACCTGGTCTTTGCGCTATGCGCCCTCGGCCACATTGGCACCGATGCAGTATCTCGAAATTCCTTTCGCCACGGTGTTGGGTTTGTTGATTTTTGGCGATCTTCCCAACTTTCTGGCCAGTTTAGGCATCGGCACTACCATCGCCGCCGGTTTGTTTGTCATTCTACGCGAAGGGGCCATCCAACGGCGTCAGAGCGCAGCAGCGATTGCACAACCAGCAGAATAAGCCGTCTGGGCAGGATCAACAGGGCATTCGGGCTGTCCATGCTCAGCGTCGCAGGGCCCCTTGCCAGATTTGAAGTGCCGATACGCCCGGTCGGGTCCAGCCGCAGCCCGTCAATTGGCCACTCAAGCCCGGTACTGCTGCCGTGCACGGGGGCCATCGGATAGATCGAAACGATCTCTCCTGCTTGGGTCGCCAAGGCCATTTCAGGGGGCGCGACCAGCACAATCTGCTCTGCCCCCAGCAGCACGCAAGGCCTGTGGGCAAATCTTACCAAAGTGCTGAATGCCGCCAGTTGATGGTCGATCCGCCCCCCCAAGAAACCGACACCAATGACCAAAGGTGCATCTATCAAGCATAATGCCTTGTCAAAATCGGTGGTTTCTTGTTCACTTACCTTGAATTGCCGGTCCGGGGGGATCTGCGATAGACTTGCTGCTGTTACTGAATCAAAATCACCGATCAGCGCTTCGATCGGCACTTGGGCGGCAAGGGCCAGCGCGGCACCGCCGTCTGCTGCGACGCACATAGGCGCGATCTTTAAGGCCTCTGAAAGGTCTTCGGTGCTAGCCTGACCACCACCGACAAGGGTGACTGGCTCTGAATTGAAAACAATACTTTTGTTTACTGATGTTTTTAGCATTTTTGGAAACCAGACACAAAGATGACATTAAATGATACGCTGCACGGCACAGATTCGAGCGCCTTTAGACTTGAAGGCCATGGTAAACAGTAAGCTGCAAAACGGCAGAGGACGACCATCCGATGATGAATAATAATAAAATTCTGACGGTCTCATACGGCACGTTCTCGTGTACGTTAGAAGGCTTCGACGACTCATTCGGCACAATGAAGGCGATTGCCGAGTATTTTCGCGATCTCGCATCCGAAGATCGGTATTTTGGTGCCGAACCGCCCCAGCCGGACGCTGAAATGCTTGCCCACATCGCCCAACGCGAGATTTCGCGGCGAGTTGAGGCCCGCGAACAGGATGGCAAGATTGTCCTGAGCGCCGTGGAGGAAAAGACCGCGCCGCCAACGGCCAGCCCTCAGATCACGTCTGTGGCGTCCGCAGGGGCTTCGGTGGTTTCGACATCCTTTGCACCGCGCCGGCCCAATGAGATTTCACAGTATTACGATGCCTATCGTATGAACGCTCTCAAGGGGCTCGAACCTGGTGCGCAAGAGGCCGTGCCAGAGGTTCAAGCGCCAAAGGCTCAAACGCCGGAGCAAGTGCAGCCGGATATCGCAGCAGCGCCAGAGCCTGTGTTAAAACCAGAGGCCGAGTTAAAAGAAGCCGAAAGCGCTAAAGCCCCCGAAGCGCAAGACGAAGACGTGGTGCAGCCACCCAAGGAAGCCAAAATTGATTTGACGCCGCCAACAGGCAAAATCACTTTGACCGAACGTGATCTTACTGCGGGCCAGCCAGACAGCGAAGCCGAAGCGTTTTTCGCTGAAAGCCCCACTGCCGACGCCGCCGTTGAGGAGGTCATGGACGAAGCGGATGCCCCAGATGTGGTTTTAGAGCCAAAGCGGGACAGCATTGCGGCAAAGCTTCAGCGCATTCGGTCAGTTGTGTCCCGTCAGGATGCCGATGCCGTCGCGCCTGACTATACCGAAGACGAACACGCAGAGGAAAGCGCGGCATCGGTAGAAACTGATGGAATGCCCCAATCTGGCGATAAGGCAGCCATCGTGGCGGACGCAGTACAAGACATCGAAGATGCATTAGGTCAGGACGATGCCACAGCAGCAAGCGTTGAGGATGATGAAGACGACATCACCGCTTTGCTCGGCCGCCTGGATGCCGATACGCAAGAGGAAGAAGCATCCGAACCCAGCATCGCTGCAGAGGATGACGGCATTGCTGATGACGATCAAACACCTGATAACATGTTCGAAGACAAGACCGCTGAACAGGTATCTGCCGCACCGCGCGGCCGGGTGATCAAAGTCAAGCGCAGCGATTTGGACCTCGCGATCGCAAAGGGCGATCTGGAAGAATATTCCGCTGAAGATGCCGCGAAAGATGGCTCATCAGATGCAACCGACGGTTTGGAAAATGATGTAGTTGCAAACGTGGAAGCTTCAGACGCATCACAAACACCCGAGCGTACAGGCCATGACGTTTCTTCTCTCACGGAAGAAGAAGAAGATGAACTGGCCCGCGAGTTGGCCGAAGTCGAGGCGGCACTGAATGATAGTGCCGAGGACGAGACACCAAAGGCTGCCGCACCCTCATTGCGCCGTAAGCTACCGTCGCTTGAGGCGGATCAAGGCTCGGATATGAACCGTTTGCTCGCAGAGACAGACAACCAGATGGATGATCCTGAGAGCACAACACGTCGTAGCGCTATCAGCCATCTGCGCGCTGCCGTTGCTGCGAAGAAGGCAGATGTTGCACTGGGTGCCCCGGACGAAAAAGACGATGACGATGTCTATCGGAATGATCTGGCCGAGGTGGTAAAACCACGCCGCCCGGTTAGCGGAACAGCCCGCCGGGAACGCCCTTCGGAGGGCGCTCCGGCACCATTGAAATTGGTCCCCGCACAGCGCATCGACGCAGATGCGCCTGCACAAGCTGCCCCCGTTCGCCCGCGCCGGGTTGCACAGGCTCCCATTCCGGTTGCAGTGCCCCCCATAGACGGAGGATTTGCAGAATTTGCCGCTGAAATGGGGGCTGTAAAGCTGCCAGAGCTTCTCGAAGCGGCAGCGGCTTACATGTCCTTCGTTGAAGGTCTGGATCAGTTCTCAAGACCTCAGCTGATGAATACAGTCAGGCAGGTCGAGCAGGAAGACTTCAGCCGCGAAGACGGACTGCGGTCTTTTGGCCAGCTTCTGCGTACCGGAAAAATCCACAAACTGAATGGTGGTCGCTTCAAGGCGTCCGAGGACATCGGATATCAACCTGACGCCCGCGCCGCCGGATAAAATTAAAAAGGCCCCTTAACCAGGGGCCTTTTTTTTGCACTTAGTTCTGGTCGTCGGGGTCTGCTTGGCCGATGCCCTTGAACAAAAATTTGAATGGTATCGCCCAAACGATTCCCAAGCCAACGTAAATCGCCAGTTCGGCAAGCACCGAAGGTCTGTCAAACAAGGCAATCAATACAACAGCTGCAACGATATAAACCGGCAAACCTACCAGCAAGAGAACCAGTGACCATCTGCGCCGCGCTTTGTAAGATAGTGCCATTTCGTCAGATCCTTGTTCATCTTTCATATCAGGGCAGATGGCCCCGAACCGCAATTTGTCAAACGATCAGTCTGCAAAAGGGTCGGTGACCAAGATCGTGTCTTCGCGCTCTGGCGACGTTGACAGCAAGGCTACCGGACAGCCGATCAGTTCTTCGACCCGCCGCACATATTTGATCGCATTTGCAGGCAGATCCGCCCAACTACGCGCCCCTTCAGTCGATTCGCTCCACCCCGGCAACTCCTCATAAACCGGCGTGCAGCGGGCCTGCTGATCCGCAGCCGTTGGCAAATATTCCAGCGCCTGACCGTCCAGTTCATAGCCGACACAAATCTTGAGCGTCTCAAACCCGTCAAGCACATCCAACTTGGTGAACGCGATGCCGTTCACGCCAGAGGTCGCGCAGGTCTGTCGTACGAGCACCGCGTCAAACCAGCCACACCGCCGTTTGCGACCCGTTACGGTCCCGAATTCGTGGCCCCGTACCCCCAAGCGCTCACCGTCGGCATCATTCAACTCGGCAGGGAAAGGCCCCTCACCAACGCGGGTGGTATAGGCCTTAACAATCCCCAGAACGAAATCGATCGATCCCGGACCGATCCCCGTGCCTGTCGCCGCTTGACCTGCGATGACATTGGATGATGTGACAAAAGGATAAGTACCAAAATCAATATCAAGCAGCGCACCTTGCGCGCCTTCAAACAAGATTCGCTTGCCTGCTTTGCGCTTCTCGTTGAGCACCTTCCAGACAGGTGCCGCATACTCCAGCACACTTGGTGCGATCTCGCGCAGTGCCGCCAACAACGCATCCCTGTCGACAGGCTCAAGACCAAGACCACGGCGCAACGCATCATGGTGCACCAAAGCACGGTCCACGCGAAGCTCCAAAGTTGCGTCATCCGCCAAATCCGCAACCCGAACAGATCGACGGCCGACTTTATCTTCATAAGCTGGACCAATACCGCGACCAGTCGTCCCAATTTTAGCAACGCTTGTCTGCTCTTCGCGTGCGCGGTCCAACTCTCCATGGATCGGCAGGATAAGCGGCGTATTCTCTGCAATCATCAGCGTCTCAGGCGTGATCGTCACCCCCTGCCCGCGCAGCAAGGCAATCTCCTTCACCAAATGCCACGGGTCGAGCACCACCCCATTGCCGATCACCGACAATTTACCACCGCGTACAATCCCAGACGGCAAAAGGCTCAGTTTGAACACAGTTCCGTCGATGACCAGCGTGTGGCCTGCGTTGTGCCCACCTTGAAAACGCGCGATGACATCTGCGCGCTCGCTGAGCCAGTCGACAATCTTGCCTTTTCCCTCGTCGCCCCACTGAGCGCCTACGACAACAACATTGGCCATGATGATATTCCTTTAACGGTGCAAACCCGCGTCGGTATAGCCGCGTCAGACCGGAACCGAAACTGGAAAATAGAGCCAATGCTTCTCTGGCTCTTAAATATCCTCGCCGAAGGCGAAACTCTTGACTGCCCGCAATATACTTTTATGCCTTCGGCGAGGATATTTAAGAGCCAGAGAAGAAACCACATGGGATTTATCATACGTTGGCTATGCGCATTTTTCCTGTTGGCGGCTACATTCAATCCGACCGACTATAATTACTTAAAATGGATACAGGACTACGGTCATTTGAACCTGTCCATCACTGTGTTCTTTGGGCTTTTGCTCTTGATCGGGTACATCGTCTATCTGCGAGCGACACTGCGTTCCATCGGCGGATTGGGGATCCTACTTGTACTCGCGGTCGTGGTGGCCAGTATTTGGGTTCTGTATGATCTGGAAATCATAAAACTGGACGACTCTCACTTCAATACATGGCTGGCCCTCTTTGCCCTCAGCTTTGTCTTGGGCGTCGGGCTAAGCTGGAGCATATTTCGCCGCGCTGTCACGGGTCAGACAGACATGGATGACGTCGAAGACTGACGTAGTCCCAAGGGATGGCGGGCGGGGCGTCTTGGCGAAGTCCAAGCGCGCCGTCGTCATCTTATAGCCAAACGCCGACACCATGCCCAATCCTCCCTTGCCCCCGAGGGCAAACTTGCCTAGATACCCCCAAAGTCAAAAGCCCAGAACCGTAGGTATGCATGGAAAACGTTGTCCTGATAGTCCATCTCATTTTAGCCCTTGGCCTCATTGCAGTCGTATTGCTGCAACGGTCAGAAGGGGGCGGCCTTGGTATGGGCGGCGGTGGCGGCGGGGCTGTCTCTGGCCGCGCTGCAGCAACAGCAATGGGCAAGATTACTTGGGTGTTGGCCGCGATGTTCATCGTCACCTCTATTACCCTGACAATTATTGCGGCCGAAAAATCTGCCGGGTCTTCAGTTATTGACCGGCTTGGTGCGACACCACCCGCATTGAACCAATCGCCTGCACTGCCCGAAGCGGACAGCCTGTTGCCGCCGTCGCCGACGGACAACACGCCACAGGTTCCCACCGCTGATTAATTCTGCCTCTACAACAACTTGAGGCTAGGCCAAGTTACGCAACAGGATGTTGCGGCTTGGCCTTGCTTTTGACATCCGAATCCTGCTAGCCTTTAGTCCCGTGGTGCTGCGGTTTTCTGCAGCTCATTTGGCTGGCTTTTGCCACATCAAATTTGAATTTCACGGGGGCCCTATCACATGGCACGCTATATCTTTATCACCGGCGGTGTGGTTTCAAGCCTTGGCAAAGGTCTTGCTTCTGCAGCCTTGGGAGCCTTGCTTCAAGCGCGCGGATTTTCCGTGAGGCTGCGTAAACTCGACCCCTACCTGAACGTTGATCCCGGCACGATGTCCCCGTTCGAACACGGTGAAGTCTTCGTTACCGATGACGGCGCGGAAACCGATCTGGATTTAGGCCATTATGAACGCTTTACCGGCGTCGCCGCGCGCAAGACGGATTCTATCAGTTCCGGCCGCGTCTATTCCACCGTTCTCGAAAAAGAACGCCGTGGAGATTACTTGGGCAAAACCATTCAGGTAATCCCGCATGTTACCAATGAAATCAAAGACTTCCTCGCTATTGGTGAAGATGAAGTCGATTTTATGCTTTGCGAGATCGGCGGTACGGTCGGCGATATCGAAGGGTTGCCCTTTTTCGAAGCCATCCGGCAGTTCAGCCATGACAAGCCGCGCGGTCAGTGCATTTTCATGCACCTCACCTTGCTGCCCTATCTTGCAGCCAGCGGCGAGTTGAAAACCAAGCCGACGCAGCATTCGGTCAAGGAGCTGCAAAGCATCGGCATCGCGCCTGATATTCTTGTTTGCCGGTCCGAACATCCGATTCCTGAAAAGGAACGCGAAAAGATTGCGCTTTTCTGTAACGTCCGAAAAGAAGCCGTCGTCGCAGCCTATGACCTCGCAACCATCTATGATGCGCCTTTGGCCTATCACGCCCAGGGGCTGGATCAGGCCGTTTTGGATGCCTTCCAAATCTCGCCTGCGCCCAAACCCGATCTGACCGTTTGGCGCGACGTGTCCGACCGCGTTCACAACCCCGAAGGCGAAGTCCGCGTCGCGATCGTTGGCAAGTACACACAGCTTGAAGACGCGTATAAATCTATTGCCGAAGCTTTGACCCATGGCGGCATGGCCAATCGCGTCAAGGTCAAGGTCGAGTGGGTCGATGCCGAAGTCTTTGACAAATCCGATGACGTAGGCCCCCATCTGGAAGGTTTTCACGCGATCCTTGTGCCCGGCGGTTTTGGCGAACGCGGCACCGAAGGCAAGATCAAAGCCGCGCAATACGCGCGTGAACACAAGGTCCCCTACCTTGGCATCTGTCTGGGCATGCAAATGGCCGTCATCGAAGCGGCCCGCAATGTGGCCGGCCTGGCCACTGCCGGATCAGAAGAATTTGACCACGAATCCAGCGGCAAGAAACGTTTCGAACCCGTGGTTTACCACCTCAAGGAATGGGTGCAGGGCAATCACAAGGTTGAACGCAAACTTGACGACGACAAGGGCGGCACCATGCGGCTTGGCGCCTATGACGCCACCTTGAAAGAGGGCAGCCACGTCGCGAAAATCTATGGCACGACGGCAATTGATGAACGCCATCGTCACCGCTACGAGGTCGACACCGCTTACCGCGAGCAGCTTGAGAAATCAGGGCTTACCTTTTCGGGCATGTCCCCCGATGGCAAACTGCCCGAGATCATCGAATGGTCCGATCACCCGTGGTTCATTGGCGTGCAGTTCCACCCCGAGCTAAAATCCAAGCCCTTTGATCCGCACCCCTTGTTCAGAGATTTTGTCCGCGCGGCCAAGGAAATGTCCCGGCTCGTCTAACCCAAAAAAGGCGATCCTAACATGCTGAGCTATCAACATATTTACCATGCGGGAAATCTGGCTGACGTGCACAAGCATAGCCTTCTGTCGTGGATGTTGGCCTATCTGACGCGCAAGGACAAGCCGCTCAGCTATCTTGAGACCCACGCCGGACGGGCAATTTATGACCTGTCGGACACGCCAGCGCTCAAAACCGGCGAGGCCCTGCAAGGCATCGGTCGTGCGCGCAAATGGTTTGGCGCGGGCCATCCCTACGGCAAGGTCTTAGACGCAATTACGCGCGAACATGGCGCAGACGCCTACCCCGGATCTCCGCTCCTTGCGGCCAAGCTGCTGCGCGAGACAGACAGCATCCATTTGGCAGAACTGCACCCAGGTGAATTTGCAGCACTTGATCTGGCCATGTCGCCCTATCCCGTCAAATGTCATTACCGTGACGGGTTCGAGATGGCTTTTGCCCTGACGCCCCCCACCCCGCGGCGCGGTTTGATGCTGATTGACCCGAGCTTCGAGATCAAGACCGATTATGTCGACATCCCCCGTCACATTGGCAAGCTTGCCAAGGCGTGGAACGTCGGAATCATTGCGCTGTGGTATCCGATCCTGACCTCGAAACTACATCAGCCGATGCTTAGCGCCTTGATGGGCGCGCACCCCGATGCCCTGCGTCACGAGGTTGCTTTTGCCCCCGCACGGCCAGGCCACGGCATGATCGGGTCCGGCCTGTTCGTGATAAATCCGCCCTTTGGATTGAAAGAAGAAGCCGCTAAACTCGCCGCTAAATTCAGATCGCTGCCCAAATAAGGAAATGCCGATGCCCAAAGGTTACTGGATCGCAAATGTCGATGTGCATGATGCCGCTGTCTATGACAAATACCGTGCCGCCAATGCGAAACCTTTTGCGGATTTCAGCGCAAAATTTCTGGTACGTGGGGCTACGCCTGATGTACGCGAAGGCACCTCGCGGCCCCGGATTGTCGTGATTGAATTTCCCAGCCTTGCGGATGCGGTGGCTTGCTATGAGAGCGATGGCTATCAGGCTGCTAAAGACATTCGTGCCACAGTGTCGGACGGAACGCTGGTGATCATCGAAGGCTATGAGCCCTGAAAACCGCGTGTTTTATGCATCAATCTGTATGAGTTTCACGATATTGGGAACAGCCCAAGGCGGCCGTTTGTTAGGCTAGTGAGTTAAAAAGGATGTATTGTTTTTATGTTTAGCCTGTTGTTTCCCCGCCGAAAACCCGATCCCAAGCCCTTGCCACAGCCCACGCCACAACTGGCTTTGGGTGCGTTGCTGGTGCGTGTGGCCTTGGCCGATCTTACCTATCGGGCCGAAGAAGTCGGGCAGATCGACCGGATATTGGCCCGCACCTTTGACCTGAAACCCATCGAAGCCGCAAAGCTGCGCGCAACCTGCGAGGCGCTAGAACGCCATGCGCCCGGCACGCCCGAATTTGCGAGACTTTTACGCCAAGAGGTCGATTATGCAGACCGCAAAGCCTTGGGCGATGCGATGTGGTCCGTGGCGCTGGCCGATGGTGACCGCGGGGAACGCAAGGAAATTCAGCTTCTTGCGATTGAAACGGCACTTGGCCTGTCCGACGAAGATATGGCCGCAGCGCGGGAAAACGCGCTCAAGACATTGTAAGCTTGGCCTTTTTCGACAGCCGCACTATATCGACCCCCATGTTCGCAGATTTCCTCAAACGGCTGATCCAGCCCGAGCCCGCCCAATTGCCTGACGCCGACGCGCGTCTGGCGCTGACTGCTCTTTTGGTGCGTATTGCCAAGTCTGACAATGACTATGCCCCCGCCGAGAAGACGCGTATCGACCAGATTACCGCCAAACGCTATGGCTTGGCTGTGCAGGCCGCCCAGACCCTGCGCGCCGACGCCGAAGAGCTTGAGACCCAGGCCCCCGACACCGTGCGCTTTACCCGCGCCATAAAAGACGCGGTGCCCTACGAAGCGCGTCTGGGTGTGATCGAAGCTCTATGGGACGTCGTTTTGGCCGATGGCACGCGCGCAGACGAAGAAAACGCACTGCTGCGGCTGGTCGCGAATCTACTGGGGGTGACCGATACCGATAGCGCGATGGCGCGCAAACGGATTGAAGGCCAAGGTTAATTAGTCGCCACCTTTGACGGTTTACGAAAGGTAAAGCAGGGCAAAACCGGACGAAATCAGAATTTGCATTGCAAATTGATACGTTAATCATCTTAAGGTACGGTATATTCTCAACAAGGCGGCCCTGTGACTGACAACACACCTGTAATTGAAATCCGGAACCTGCACAAAGCCTATGGCGCTTTGGAGGTTCTCAAGGGCGTGTCGCTGAACGCACCGCGTGGCCATGTCATTTCGCTGATCGGGTCGTCAGGATCAGGAAAATCAACACTTTTGCGCTGTTGCAACCTGCTTGAGGACAGCCAAAAAGGTGAATTGCTGTTCAACGGAGAAGCGGTGTCATGGAAAGGCAGCGGCCACAACCGCCGCCCCGCCGATGCAAAACAGGTTCTGCGCATCCGCACCAACCTGTCGATGGTGTTTCAACAGTTTAATCTGTGGGCTCATATGACCATCCTTCAAAACGTGATGGAGGCCCCTGTAACCGTCCTGCGACGTGATCGCGCCGAGGTCGAAAAATCGGCCCGCGCCTATCTGGACAAGGTTGGCATCGGCGATAAATGTGACGTCTATCCGGCGCAGCTGTCCGGCGGTCAACAACAGCGCGCCGCCATCGCGCGCGCCTTGTGCATGGAACCCGAAGCCTTGCTGTTTGACGAACCCACCTCGGCGCTGGACCCCGAGCTGGAACAAGAAGTGATCAAAGTGATCAAGGATCTGGCCACCGAAGGCCGCACCATGATGATTGTGACCCATGACATGAATTTGGCCGCCGATGTGTCAGACCATGTCGTGTTCCTGCATCAAGGCCTGATCGAAGAACAAGGGGCACCTGAACAGCTGTTCGGCGCACCCAAATCAGAACGTTTGCGTGGATTCCTATCACCGGGTCACGCGTCGTAAAAAAGAAAGTTGGGAGACTTCAAAAATGAAAAAACTACTACTTGCGACCGCCGCTCTTGCGCTGAGCACCGGTTTTGCGATGGCAGATGCCCACGGCAAAACCATCCGTATGGGTACCGAAGGGGCCTACCCCCCCTATAACTTCCTGAATGATGCTGGCGAAGTTGACGGGTTTGAACGCGAAGTCGGCGACGAGCTGTGCGCCCGCGCCGAGCTGACCTGCGAATGGGTCACAAACGAATGGGACAGCATCATCCCCAACCTGACATCGGGTAACTATGACACGATCATAGCCGGGATGAGCATCACCGACGAGCGTGAAGAAGTCATTGATTTCACGCAGAACTACTTCCCGCCGGCCGCATCTGCATATGCAGCTAAATCTGCTGACGCCGATCTGAAAGGTGGCATTGTTGCTGCACAAACCAGCACAATCCAGGCTGGATATGTTGCCGAATCCGGTGCGACATTGCTGGAATTCGCAACCTATGACGAAACCGTCGCAGCCGTGAACAATGGCGAAGCGGACGCTGTTTTCGCCGACAAGGATGCCTTGGTCCCTACGGTCGAAGAATCCGGCGGCGAGATGGTTTTTGTGGGTGACGACGTGCCATTGGGCGGCGGCATCGGCCTTGGCCTGCGCGAAAGCGACACCGAGCTGAAAGCCAAATTCGACACCGCGATCCAGTCCATGAAGGACGATGGCAGCCTGAACAAGCTGATCATCAAGTGGTTCGGCGAAGGTGCGAAAACATTCTGATCCCGACGCTTTGATCAAACGGGGGCGGCGTCATCGCCGCCCCTAACCCAAGACCAAGACGCTCTTTTAAGGGCGCAACTTCCAGGGATATTAAGCCATTTTCGCCTGTACCGATCCTGAAACGCTTTCTGGCCTGTCTTGGCTGACCTGCTACCTGACCACGGGCAAGCACCTGGCGTTTTATGGCGCGTTCGGCACCGTGCTTTTGCTGCTGGCCATCACCGCCCCTGCTGCAATGGCGTTCGGTTTCGGCGGGGCAATGGCAGCGCGGTCTCGCATCCCGCCTCTATCGTGGTTGGGTCGTGGCTATATCGCCGTGGTCCGCGGCGTGCCGGATATCGCATTTTTCCTGTTCTTCGTGATCGCGCTGGATCAGGGCATCGAATACCTGCGCCACAAGATCAAATGCCCCGACTGGACCGAACCGCTGCGCCAAGGCAGTGATTTCATTGTCTGTCAGGCGGCCAAAATGCCCTTGGGGAATTCTCCGCAATGGGTCCACGAGGCGTACGGTTTTTCCCTTGCTGTACTGACCTTTGCCATCGTGTTCGGGGCCTTTGCCGCCAATGTTTTATACGGAGCCATGCGCGCCGTGCCGCGTGCCCAGCTTGAAACAGCCGAAGCCTACGGCATGTCCCCCCGCCAGACATTCTGGCGCGTGTTGGTACCGCAGATGTGGGTCTATGCCCTGCCCGGTTTGGGCAACCTGTGGATGGTACTGATCAAGGCCACGCCGCTGTTGTTCCTGCTTGGCGTAGAAGACATCGTCTATTGGGCGCGTGAATTGGGCGGGGCCAAGACGCCGCGCTTTACCGATTATCCGCATCCTGATTGGCGCATGTGGTATTTCCTCGCGCTGTTGGTGTTTTATTTGTGCTTTACCCGCGTGTCTGAAATCGCGCTCGACCGCGTCATGCGCAAGCTGACCAAAGGTCAGGCGACTTCGGGCGGCGAAGCCCAGCGAAAGGCCATGACGTGAGCTGCCTTGAAACCATTCAGGCCTATGGCCTGCGATCGCTCGGGATTGGTGAACGCCTGCTGCCGCGCAGTGACTTTACGCTGTGTGACCAGTTCACCCTGATCGGGTCGGGCATGATCTGGAACATCTATTTCGGATTTTTCGCACTGATTTCGGGGTTTGTCTTTGCCACCGCCCTTGGTTTTGCCAAAGCCCAGCCCAGTCCGTGGGTGCGCAAACCGGCGGAATGGTTCATCTTTCTTTTTCGCGGATCACCGCTGTTTATCCAGTTCTTTTTTGGCTACTTCCTGTTCCTAAGCCTAAAATCTGTGCATCCGTTTTTCGATTCTTTTACGTCCGCATGGTTGGGCGCATTGGTGGTTTTGTTCCTCAACACCTCTGCCTATTCCGCCGAAATATTTTATGGCGCGCTGCAATCCATCCCCAAGGGCGACACCGAGGCGGCTGACGCCTATGGCATGTCCGGCTGGCCGCGTTTCAAGAGGGTGATCTGGCCCACCATGCTGCGGCTGGCCTGGCCCGCCTATACAAACGAGGCTATTTTCCTGTTCCACGCCACCACGCTGGTCTTTTTCACCGGTTTTCCGGCGCTGCAACAACGCGGCGATGCGCTGTATTACGCCAGCTATTTCGCCGACAAGACGTTTAACCCCTTCATCCCATATCCGATTTTGGCGGGGTATTTCGTGGCGCTAACGCTGGTGATAATCGCCGTTTTCGGTGCGATCAACCGGCGGCTGAACAAGCATTTACCGCAAGAAGCACGCCAGAAATTTCGCTTGCGTCCCAATCTGATACGGTAGTATCAATCTTTTGATCAAATTATTTGACGCGTGGGCGTCAATCCCGGTTTTCGACCTCCGAAAAACCCGTTTCATGCCCGCCGTTTACAAGGTGTGTTATGAAAAACTGGCTCCGCAAACATCCTCAGGTCCGCACAATTCGTGTAGCTGCCGCCGATCTTAACGGTCAGGCACGCGGCAAACGTATTCCGACGCGTTTCGCCGACAAGGTCGTCGAGGACGGCACCCGCTTTCCCATGTCGGTCCTGAACCTAGATATCTGGGGCGAAGACATCGACGACAGCCCGCTGGTGTTCGAATCCGGCGATGCCGATGGCGTCTTGTTCCCGACCGAACGTGGCTTTCTGCCGATGCCATGGCTTGAATCGCCGTCCGCGCTGCTGCCGATCTGGATGTTTCACGAAGATGGCCGCCCCTATGCAGGCGACCCCCGCCATGCGCTGCGCGCCGTCGTGCAACGCTACAAGGACCGTGGCCTGACCCCCGTATGCGCGGTTGAGCTTGAATTTTTCTTGATCGACGATTCGGGGCGCAAGTTGCAGGTGCCGTTATCGCCACGGTCGGGCAAGCGCCGCAAGGCCGCCGAAACCCTGTCGATCCGTGCCTTGGACCAGTTCGATGAATTCTTCACCGATCTGTATGACGCCTGCGAAGAAATGGACATTCCCGCCGACACCGCCATCTCAGAAGCAGGTCTGGGCCAGTTCGAGATCAACCTGATGCATTGCGACGACGCACTGCGCGCCGCCGATGATGCGTGGTTCTTCAAGATGCTGGTCAAAGGTCTGGCGCGGCGGCACGGCTTTGCCGCAAGCTTTATGGCGAAGCCCTACGAAGATTACCCCGGCTCCGGCCTGCACACGCATTTTTCTGTTCTGGATAAAAACGGCAATAACGTCTTTGACGATGGCGGCCCCGACGGGACAGCCATCATGCGCCACGCTATTGCGGGCTGCATGAATGCGATGGCCGGATCAGCGCTGGTCTTTGCGCCCCATGCCAACAGCTTTGACCGAATGGTACCCGGTGCGCATGCGCCCACCGGTATTTCATGGGCCTATGAAAACCGCACCTCTTCCATCCGCGTGCCGTCGGGCAGCCACAAAGCACGCCGGATCGAACACCGCGTCTCGGGCGGTGATGTGAACCCCTATCTGATGTTGGCGGCAGTGTTGGGCGCTGCGATGAATGGCATCGAAGACGGCGTCAACCCGCCGCCGCCCATCACCGGGAATGCCTATGCAGCCGACCTGCCCCAAATTCCCGGCGATTGGAAAACCGCTATCGATCTGTTCGAAACCTCGCCCGAAGTGGCGCGCATCTTTGCGCCCGAAATGGTGCGCAACCTTGTCCTGACCAAGCGGCAGGAACTGCATTATATGCAAGAACTGACCCCACAAGAGCAGGTCGAAATCTATCTGGACACGGTGTAACCCCATGAAAATCGGTATCCTTCAGACCGGCCATTCCCCCGACAACATGAAAGACCAGCTGGGCGATTATGGTGAGATGTTCACCAAATTGCTCGGCGGGCACGGGTTCGAGTTTAAGATCTGGTCCGTCGTCGACGGCGATTTCCCTGCATCCGCAGTGGACGCCGACGGGTGGCTGATCACAGGTTCCAAACATGGTGCCTACGAGGATCACGACTGGATTCCCCCGCTCGAAGACCTGATCCGTGCAATCCGTGAGACAGGGTGCCCGTTGGTGGGCATTTGTTTTGGCCACCAGATCATCGCACAGGCACTTGGTGGCAAGGTCGAGAAATTCAGCGGCGGATGGTCCGTAGGCCGGACGGAATATACCGTAAATGGCCAGCCCATGGCCTTGAACGCGTGGCATCAGGATCAAGTGACCGCTGTGCCCGATGGGGCAACCGTGGTCGGGTCATCGGATTTTTGCGCCAATGCAGCGCTGCTTTATGATGATCAAATCTGGACGATCCAGCCGCATCCCGAATTCAGCAGCGCCTTTGTTGACGGGTTGATCCGCACCCGTGGCAAGGGTGTCGTGCCGGACCACCAGCTTGAAGCCGCCAGCACCTTGCTGGACGCCCCGAACAGCAACGCCGATATCGCAACCCATATTGCCGATTTCCTCAAGAAAGAGAGACCCTAATGTCCGACTGGATTGACACCTTACCCGACTCTGCGCGCGCATATCTTGAAGGCAAGCGGCTAGACGAAGTCGAATGCATCATTCCAGACTTGCCCGGCATCGCCCGCGGCAAAGCCGTGCCCGCGAGCAAATTCATGCGGCAAGACTATTTTCATCTGCCCGACAGCATCTTTTACCAGACAATTACCGGTGAATGGGGCGAGGCTGCGGGAGCAGAAGGGTTCATTGAAAAAGACATGATCCTGCGGCCCGATATGTCCACTGCAACAGCCGCCCCCTGGACTGGGGACTGGACGTTGCAAGTGATCCACGACGCCTATGACCGCAACGGCGATGTGGTCGAATATTCGCCGCGTAACGTGCTGAAACGGGTGGTCGATCTGTACCGCGCCCAAGGGTGGGAACCTGTGGTCGCCCCCGAGATGGAATTCTTTCTTGTCGCGCGCAATCTGGACCCTGCCCATGAAATCAAGCCGATGATGGGTCGATCGGGGCGGCCTGCTGCTGCTCGGCAGGCCTATTCCATGACCGCCGTCGATGAATTCGGCCCCGTGATTGACGACATTTACGATTTCGCCGAAGCCCAAGGGTTCGAGATTGACGGCATCACCCAAGAAGGCGGCGCGGGCCAGCTTGAGATCAACCTGATCCATGGCGATCCTGTACGACTTGCAGACGAAGTGTTCTATTTCAAGCGCCTGATCCGCGAGGCCGCCCTGCGCCACGATTGCTATGCCACCTTCATGGCCAAGCCAATCGAAGACGAGCCGGGCAGCGCCATGCACATGCACCATTCGGTTCTGGATGCCGAAACCGGCGCAAACATTTTCTCGGGTCCGGATAACGAAGAAACCGACGCGTTTTTTCACTTTATCGCCGGCCTGCAGAACCATATGCCCGATGCACTGGCAGTGCTTGCCCCCTATGTGAACAGCTATCGCCGTTATGTGAAAGACCACGCCGCCCCCATCAACCTGGAATGGGGCCGCGACAACCGCACCACAGGCATTCGCGTACCACTGTCCAGCCCGAATGCGCGGCGGGTGGAAAACCGTTTGGCAGGGATGGATTGCAACCCCTATCTGGGCATCGCCGCATCGCTGGCCTGCGGCTATCTTGGCTTGATGGAAAAAAAGCAGCCGAAACCGGAATTCAAGGGCGACGCCTATGTCGGTGAAGGCGATATTCCCCGCGTTCTGGGCGAGGCCCTTGATCTGTTCGAGGAAGCAACCGAGATGCACAAGGTCCTGGGGCCCGAATTCGCCCGGGTCTATGCCATCGTGAAACGCGCAGAATACGACGAGTTTTTGCAGGTCATATCCCCGTGGGAACGCGAGCATCTTTTGATGAACGTCTAAGAAATTTGGCTGCGTCGGATGCCTTCGGCGAGGATTTTAGACCATTTGGAAGCACGGACGGGAGCCCAACTGCGATGAACCTGCTTTATGCGAACGACAAGACCGGGGCCTATCCTGACAGTTGGTATGCAGCCACCGCGACACCGTTGCCAGCTTTTGACCCGCTAAAAGCCGCGATAAAAGCTGATGTTTGTGTTGTTGGCGCAGGATATACTGGGCTTTCGGCCGCACTTCATCTGGCCAAGGCCGGACGCCGCGTGGTTTTGATCGAGGCACAGCGCGTAGGTTTTGGCGCATCGGGACGCAATGGCGGCCAGTTGGGCAGTGGCCAACGCGTCGAACAGGACGGTCTGGAAAAGATGCTTGGGGCCGACCATGCCGCCAAACTGTGGGGCATGGGCGAAGAGGCCAAAGCGCTGGTCAAAAGCCTGATCGCCGAACATCAGATTGAGTGTCACCTCAAGCCCGGGGTGGCTTGGACCGGGTCTTCTGCCGGTGAGGTGCGCCATTTGCACGACTATGCAGAACATTTGCAGTCGCGCTATGGCTATGACCAGATCAAGACGCTAGACCATGACCAACTAAAATCGGTCTGCCCGTCCCCCGATTACAAGGGTGGCATTCTGGACATGGGTGCCGCGCATCTCCATCCGCTGAACCTTGTACTTGGTCTTGCGCGCGCCGCAAAAGACGCAGGCGTGCAGATATTTGAACAATCCGCCGTGCATCATATCCAAGAGGGCCGCCAAGCGGTTGTGCAAACAGATGGGGGCCGCGTGACGGCGGATCATGTCGTTTTAGCCTGCAACGGATACCTGGGTGGACTGAACCGCAAAGTCGCCGCCCGCGTTATGCCCATCAACAACTTCATCGCTGCGACCGAACCGTTAGGTGACCGGATCAAAGATGTGCTGCCCCAAGATGTGGCCGTCGCCGACAGCCGATTTGTGGTGAATTATTTCAGGCTCAGCCATGATGGCAGGTTGCTTTTTGGCGGCGGTGAAAGCTATGGCTACCGCTTTCCGGCCGATATCGCCGCCAAGGTGCGCGCGCCCATGTCTGTCGTTTTTCCCCAGCTGAAAGATGTGCGCATTGACTATGCGTGGGGGGGCACCTTGGCCATCACGCTGAAACGTCTGCCCTATCTGGCCCGTCTGTCGCCCAATATCCTGTCGGCATCAGGGTATTCCGGCCACGGGGTTGGTACCGCAACCCATGCAGGCCAGCTTATGGCCCGTGCCATACAAGGCGACGGCGACGGCTTTGACCTCATGTCGACAATCCCGACGCACCCCTTTCCGGGCGGCGCGGCGTTGCGGTCCCCCCTGCTGGCCCTCGCAATGAGCTGGTACAGCCTGCGCGACCGCTTAGGCGTCTAGTCACAAAAGATTAATGCAGAACCGGCGAAAAAGCCTTGGTCCAGCGTATCGCTTGTTTTACTATTATGAAAAGCAATATTCAGGATTTTGAAATATGACGCTGCCAGACATGCACCGTGCCGAAGCGATCCCCGAAGCCGCCCGCGCCGAAATCGAGCGGCTATTGCAAACTGGCGATCTGTTTCGCTACACCGCAACCTCGGACGCCCCCGTTTCCCTGCTCGAGGTCGAGTTTGCCCAGATGATGGGCAGCCGTTATGCGCTGGCTGTATCCTCCTGCTCGGCAGCGTTGTTTTTGTCCCTTTTGGCGCTGGATCTGCCAAAGAACGCGCGAGTCCTGATCCCAGGGTTTACCTTTGCCGCCGTCCCGTCGTCGGTCATACACGCCAATTGCCAGCCCGTCCTCTGCGAGGTTGGCGACAATTACCGCGTTGATATGAAAGACTTCGAGGCCAAGCTGCCCAGTGTAGATGCAGTGATCATCAGCCATATGCGCGGCCACACCTCTGATATGGATGCCATCATGGCGCTGTGTGACGCGGCGGACATTCCCGTCATCGAAGATGCGGCGCATTCGCTGGGCACGCTTTGGCATGACCGCAAAATCGGGACGATCGGCAAGATCGGTTGCTTCAGCTTCCAGTCCTATAAGATGGTTAACGCAGGCGAAGGCGGCATATTGATCACCGATGATGCTGATCTTGTGGCGCGCGCGATCATCATGTCCGGAGCCTATGAGCATAACTGGCAAAAGCACCCCGGCGTCGCCGAGGCCTGCACCCGCTGGCAGAACAAACTACCGCTCTATAATCTTCGCCTCAACAACCTGTCCGCCGCACTCGTCCGCCCCCAACTGGCCGAATTGCCGCGCCGGGTCGCAGACGGCCTGCGCAATCATGACTATGTCGCGGCACGGTTGAACGCCTCGGCCCATATCAGCGTTCCTGCCCCCTTGGGCCCCGAGACACGTGCACCGGATTCAATCCAGTTCAATACGGTTGGATTAGATGACGATGCCATCCGCGCTTTTGCCGCCGCATCTGCAGCCGCCGGCGTAAAGGTGCAGGTCTTCGGCCAAAGCGCCGACAATGCCCGTGCCTTTTGGAACTGGCAGTTCATCGAAGATCTACCCGAGCTTCCCAAAACCCGCAAAATGCTGATGTCGGCATGCGATGTGCGTCTGCCTGTCCACCTTAAAATTGATGATCTCGATGCCGTCGTTGATGTGCTGCTGGGGGCTATTATGGCGGTTACAAACGCCGAAGCGGCCTAGATCCAGCTTCATTTTGCCGGAAAACTCCCGCCGGAGGCTCCTTCACCTGCAAAAAAGCCCACCCTGCTCTAGGGTGGGCTCACGTATCTAAATATTCCAAAATATCGTCGTGCGCCAGCACGTCCGCTGGATCACTTGGCTCGGGTCACTTCAGTTTTGACAGCTTGTCCTGAAGGTCGGCCAATTGCTGTTTGATCGCCTCAAGGCTTTCGCCCTCTTCAGCTTTGGCAGGCTTGCCCTTTTCCTGCGTCGCCCCCCCTGGCCAGGCCGTTGGAAGCTTGCCGGTCATTGCTTTCATAAAGGCCTCTTGCTGCGCCTGCATTACGTCAAATCCGGGCATTTTTGACATCGGGTTGATCGTATTAATGTTTTCCAACACACGCGATTGGCCATCGCGCAGCATGTCAAAAGACGCTTTCAGAAACTGCGGCACAACGCTGGTGCCGGGCGACATATAGCTGCGCACCAGATCGTTCAGAACATCAACCGGCAACACGGACTCACCGCGGCTTTCATGCTCTGCAATGATTTGCAGCAAATACTGGCGTGTCAGATCATCGCCGGATTTCAGATCGACAATCTGCACCTCGCGTCCGTCACGAATGAAACCTGATATGTCCTCAAGCGTCACGTAATCGCTCGTCTCAGTGTTATAAAGACGCCGGCTCGCATATCTCTTGATAAGCAGAGGCTTGTTTGTGTCCGCCACGGTGGATCCTTCCCAAGATGCGTGCTGCGTTGCAGCTTACGGCAGCTAACTTCAAAAAGAAAGGGACCACAAGGAAAGGGCAGGCTTTTGCAAGCCCGCCCCCACTCATGAAACATTTAAGAAATGCTGCGAATTACTTCGCTGCTGCTTTCTTTGTTGCCGCTGTCGCATCGGCTGTCGCTTTTTTGACGGCAGCAGTTGCTTCTTCGGACATGTCTTTTCCAGCGGCCATCATCAGCTCAACTGTGTCCATTTGGACTTTCTTAGCGATCTCTGCGAAGGCGGCCATGTGCTCGGCTGCAACTTCTGCAGTGGACGATGTGAAGTCTGTCATCGCTTTTGCGTAATCAGCTGGCTCTGTCTTTGCTTTTGTCATTTCTGTCAGCTTGGAAAGCGTGTCTTTCTGCCACTTTGTGGAAATCTCGGCGGATTTCTCGGCAGCAGTCAATGCAACGCCGGACAGCTTTTCGTTCAAAGACGCTGTTGTTTTGAACGCGTCATTCATTGCCGATGTATCAACTGGGAATGCACCCATGACGTCTTTCATCATTGCGGCGATATCAGGTGTCTTTGTCATAGTCGTATTCCTCTTAGGGTTTTGAGCGGTCGATCCGCTGTTGTTCGTGATGAGGAATATATAGATGCTGCAGTGCGGCATTGCAAGATTTTTCTGCGCTGCAGCATCTGGGTATTGTCGATAGAAAAAAGGGTAATCAGATCAGCTATTTGCCTTCCGTGTTACATAGGTGCCGGGCGCGTCACAGATGATCTCTTGGCCGTTTGCACCCGGTATCCGAGCATCAACTTGCGTTCCCGCATGATTCGCGAGCCATTTCCCCCATCGAGGCCACCAAGACCCTTTGTGGAATTCGGCACCCTCAAGCCAGTCTTTGTGATTCAGGGACATATCGGGGTTTGTATAGTGGCCATATTTCCCTTTGCTGGGCGGGTTCACAATGCCTGCGATATGGCCCGACTGGGTCATGATAAAGGTCTTGTCCTTGCTGCCCATTTGCTGAACGCCACGGTAGCTGTCCTTCCACGGCGCGATGTGGTCGGTCTCGCAGCCGACAGCACAGATCGGCACATCAATATCGCCCAGTTCAAGGTGATGGCCCAGCAGATCAAACCCGCCATCGGCCAGTTTGTTTTGCTGGCACAGACCGCGCAAATATTCCATCGCCATGCGTTCAGGCAGGTTTGCACCGTCCCCATTCCAATACAGCAAGTCAAAGGCAGGGGGCGTATCGCCTAACATATAGCTTTTGATCGCTGGCCCGTAGACCAGATCATTCGAACGCAAAAATGAAAACGTCCGCGCCATGATGATGGACGGCAAAATGCCTTTCTCTTTGGTCTCGGCCTCGATCCCGTCGATAAAGTCATCGGTCAGGAAGGGCTGGAATTCACCTTGATCCGAAAAATCGGTCAGCGCGGTGAACAGCGTCGCAGATTTGACCGACGTATCGCCGCGCTGTTTGAGCAGCGAAAGCGCCAGCGACAATGTCGTGCCCGCAATGCAATAGCCGACCGCATTTACCTGCTTTTCACCGGTGATCTTTTTGATCTCATCGAAAGCGGCAATAAATCCGTCTTCGATATAATCGCCCATACCTACCTCGCGATAGCTTTTGTCGGGGTTGATCCAGGACACCATGAACAAGGTGTGGCCCTGATCAACGATCCATTTCACCAGACTGTTTTGTTCTTTCAGATCGAGGATGTAGAATTTGTTAATCCAAGGCGGAAAGATCACCACCGGCGTCGCGTGAACCTTTTCCGTGCTGGGACTGTACTGGATCAGTTCGAACATCTTGTTGCGAAACACAACCTTGCCGGGGGAAGTCGCGATGTTTTTGCCCAGCTCGAACGCTTTTTCATCGGCAAGCCTGACGATCATCTCTCCGTTATTGGCCTCAAGATCCGAAATCAGGTTTTCCAAGCCCTTGATCAGGCTTTCGCCTTCAGTCGCGACCGCCCGTTCCAGCGCGTCGGGGTTGGTGGCCAGAAAATTCGTCGGGCTCATCATGTCGATGATCTGGCGGCTGAAATATCCCAACCGCTGCTTTTCGCGCGGCTCAAGGTCCGAAACGCTGTTTACCGCATCGCTCAGGGCCTCTGAGTTGATCATATATTGCTGTTTGACGTAATTGAAATAGGGGTGCGTTTCCCACAACGGGTTCGCAAAACGACGGTCTTTGGCAGTCCGGTCTTCCGGAGCTTGCAGCTTGCCCTTGGCAAGAGCTTGCTGCGCTTCGACGAAATGTGTGACTGATTTGCTCCAGAACGACACCTGATTTTCAATCAATTTGGCCGGATTATGAACGGCCTCGGTCCAATAGGCCTGCGCAGCCTTCGAAAATAGCTCCTGATTCGGGGCATCAAGGCTTGATTGATGGCCCTCACGGCCGACCATGATCTGGGTCAATCGGGCCCCAAGCGCCTCGACTTTCGCCATATTTTGCGCCATTCGGTCCAACGCCGCAGCGTCTGTAGTGCTCTCAGTATTCGTTTTTGTTGGCATCTTAATAATTCCTCCCTATGTTTGCACTTGCAGCATTGCGCCGAACCTTATCCGGGAGGGGGATCGGCAGAGTGCCCAAGTGCAGGGCCAACCCAAAGGAGACCCCTCGTGAAGTATATGGCATCTTACGACTTAATGGAAACAATGCGGACCACCAATCAGTGGCTTGGTGCGACGACATTGGCGATGGCATCGTATCCGGCTTTCGCCGCGATCCCGAATCCCGCGCTTAACTGGATGGCCGCCTGGGGCGAAGTGACTGAACGCAGCTTTGCCCGCATGACGGTCAAACCCGACTGGGGCATCCCCCCCGTGGTTGGCGCAGACGGCGCGGATCACCCCGTGCTGATTGAAAAAGAAATCGAAGGCGCGTTTGGCGATCTGGTGCATTTCGTCGTGCAGGGCCGCGATACGCCCAAGCGCAAAATTTTGCTGGTTGCACCGATGTCCGGCCACTATGCAACGTTGCTGCGGTCGACCGTGATCAGCCTGATCCCCGATGCAGACCTTTATATCACCGACTGGCACAATGCCCGCGACATTCCTGTCAGCGCCGGCAAGTTCGACGTCGAAGACTACACTCTTCACCTTGTGGACTACATGCTCCACCTTGGCCCTGATGTGCACGTGATCGCAGTGTGCCAACCTGCGCCGCTGACCCTTGCTGCTACCGCCTATCTGGCCGAAGAAGACCCCGCAGCACAGCCAAGTTCGCTGACCTTGATCGGTGGGCCGATCGACCCCGATGCCAACGCAACCGAAGTGACAGATTTCGGTAACCGCGTGAATATGGGCCACTTGCAGGAAATGATGATCCAGCGCGTCGGTTTCAAACACCCCGGTGTCGGCCGCAAGGTCTATCCCGGCTTATTGCAGTTGAACTCCTTCATTTCGATGAACTCCGAAACGCACGCCAAAGCGTTCAGTGACCAAATCATGCGCGTCGCCAAGGGCGAAGCAAGTGATCACGACAAGCACAACAAGTTCTATGACGAATATCTTTGTGTGATGGACATGCCTGCCGAATTCTACCTGTCCACGGTCAAGCGGATCTTCAAAGACAACGAGATCGGCACAAACAGCTTTAGCGTCGCGGGCAAACCGGTCGATATCGGCAAGATCACGACCGTTGCTGTGAAAACTGTCGAAGGGACCAAGGACGATATCTCGGCCCCCGGACAGTGTATTGCGGCGCTTGCGCTGTGCACCGGTTTGCCTGACAGTAAAAAGGCAAGCCATCTCGAAGACGGTGCCGGTCACTACGGTATCTTCGCCGGATCAAGCTGGCGCAATAATATCCGCCCTCTGGTGCTAGAGTTCATCGACGCAAACCAGCGCGTCGCTGCCAAGCCTGCGAAATCGGCCAATAAAAACGCGGCCGCCTGATGTTCAAAGCGCCGCGTGATGTGACCTTCCGCTGCTCTTGTGGCAACGTGCAGGGCACATTGCGCGGCGTTTCCACCAGCACGGGAAGCCATATCGCGTGTTTTTGCGCTGATTGCCGTGCTGCCGAAGTATTTGCCGGCCAACCTGATCCCGCCCCCGAACCTGTGACCTATTTCCAGACCACACCGGACCGCGTGCGCTTTGATGCCGGGTTTGACAAGCTGGCGGTGTTTTCCTTTGGTCCCAAAAACCTGTTGCGCTGGCAGGCCAGTTGCTGCGGGTCCCCCCTGTTCAACACGCTGCGCAATCCAAAGATCGCTTTTGCCAGCATCAGAACCAACACACTGGACGATCAAACGGCCATTGGCCCCGTGCGCGCGACCGCGTTTATTCCTAATCCAGCAGGCACACCCAAGCACAAAGGCATGGGGCGCATCGTCTGGGCGTTGTTTTCGCGGATCGCTGCCGTGCGGATAACAGGACGGTGGAAACAAACCCCGTTCTTTGATCCCGAAGCTCTCGCGCCCGTGCGCGAGGTTCAGGTCGTCGACAAAGACGTGCGCGCCGAAATCAAAGCAACACTAAGTTAAGCGTCTAAGAGTTATTGCAGCACGAATGGCATCCCCATCCAGTCCTGTAGTGCCGCGGTGGTCTGCCGGGGGCGTTCAAGCGTGGGCAAATGCCCTGCGCCATTGATCACCGTAAGTCGCGCATGGGGAATCAACTCTGCCATAAAGCTGTGCCGTTTTACCGGATTGATCTTGTCGAATTCGCCACACATCACCAGCGCCGGTATCTTGCATTTGCGCAAAACCGCCTGTTGGTCTTTACCGCGCTGCAAGGCGCGGGCCTGACGCACGTAAATTTCGGGGCCAAGCGTTTCGGCCATGTCCATCACAAGGTCCATAATCGCGCCCTTATCCGGGCCGGACGGCAGGTAATGCGGCATGACTTCGTGCTGCATCACGTCGGACATACGCCCCGATCGGGCCTTTACGATCAGCAACTCGCGCGCCGCAGCGGCTTGGGGCGTTTCGGCCAGTGGACTGGTGTCGATCAATGCGATGCGGATGATACGATCCGGGGCGCGGCGCAACAACTCTAGGGCGACGGCACCGCCCATGCCCAACCCGGCCAACGCAAAGCGTTTGGGCAATTGATCCAGCAGCCCCGAGGCGATTTCCTCGATCCGTTCACCTTGGGTCACAGGCGCGATGGTGACAGCCGTGGTGGCAGATAGTTCGGCAATCTGCGGCCAGAATACCCGCGCATCGCACATCAATCCGGGCAACAGCACAAGCGGCTCAGCCATGTATTTCCCCGATAATCGTCATCCGGACCTTCACTTTATGGCGCATGGCTGCAAATCACTTTTCATGCACAACATCATGGATAGGCGATGCCGCGCAAGGGTGGAAAATCGGCATAGCGCGTCTGACGGTGCGCCAACGGCTCGGTCGGGGTATGTCCTGCGCGCAGCAGCATGCCCTTGGGCGCGATATAGCTTGAGATGGTGCGCAAAGGGTCGGGCCGCCAGACCAGATTAAACGCCGCGAGCTTGGGGAAAAACCACATCTCGGAATAGGGCAGATGGTCATGCACCCACCATGCCAGATCGCGCCAATCGCGGCCCTGATCATAGCGGTCGGCGAACCATGGGATCACGATAGAGGCCCCTGCAATAGCGCGCGGACCGCCATGCCGGTCCCAGATATGGCATTCGATCGGGTTGTCGCTGGCCGCGCAGTTCAATTTTTTTGCATTGCCATAGTCGTTCAACGCCCGCGACCGATATCCTGACCGCACGGCGATCCGCCCAAAGGTTTCCTCGAGCGGATCCAGCAGCGCGGTGCAAAAAGCGCGCCCGTTTTCGATGGCAAGATCAGGTGTGTCAGGAATATTGGGCACGCCGTGAAAACTGGAAATCTCGGAATGCAAAAAATCGCGCATATAAAAATGTCTGGACAGGCGCACGCGGCCAAAGGTCTCAAGGCTCCACATGCTGGCGGGTTTGCGCATTCGGCCTATCCTTTTTTTCAGTCCTACGGATCAGACCGCCCCAGTCAAAACCTCGGGTAACACCTCGGTCAGGGCCTCGACCATCAGCTTTAGGCATTTATCGTCGGAAAACCGATGATCCGCGTCCTTGACCAGTTTCAATTCCATATCCGATCCCTGCGCGTGTTCCAGCAATCGAACGGCGGTGGCCACGCTGACGGCAGTGTCTGCCGTGCCTTGTAAAAACCGCGTCGGGAAAGGCAAATTCAACGGGCTGCGCAGGACCAACTGATTGCGCCCGTCGTCGATCATACGCCGGGTGATCACATAGGGTTCCATATAATCCGACGGAAGTTCGACCTGCCCCTCAGCATCAAGCTGCTGCTTTTGTGCATCGGTAAAGCTGGCCCAATACCCGTCTTCGGTAAAATCCGGTGCCGCAGCGATTGTCACCAATCCAGCAACACGTTCCGGTATCCGGCGCGCCAGCAAAAGCGCCTGCCAGCCGCCCATCGACGACCCGACCGGCACAATCGGCCCGTCGGTCAGGGCCGTGACAGCCGCCAAACTATCCTGCGCCCAATCGCCGATGCAGCCATCGGAAAAGTCGCCAGAAGATTCCCCGTGCCCGGAATAATCAAACCGTAAAAAAGCGCGGCCCTGACGGCGGGCCCAATCCTCAAGGAACACAGCCTTGGTGCCTTGCATGTCGGATTTCAGTCCGCCCAAAAACACCACGCACGGCCCATCCCCGTCCAAACGGTGATAGGCCAGCCTGCGGCCTTGCGGCGTCTCAAGGAACTGCGGCATGGCGTTCATCCGCCCAGATACGTTCCCTTGGCAGGACGGTAGAATATCTTTTGATTGTGCAGACGTCCCAACAGATCGTCGATCTTGCGCAGCGAATCCTCGGTGGCGTCGGCGGGCAACATCGCTTGCGTGCCGTTCAAAGCATCCATGGATAAATCACGCTTTGTGACGTGCAAGGCTGCTTCGATCAGGTCGATGTCTTCGATGGTCAGTTCGAAATTGCGGTTGTGCTTGGCCATATCCAAAACCTTTCGATGTGATACACTCTCTCTTCATAGAAGCGGATCGCAGAACGTTCAATCCACACCTTCGACCTCGCGTAGACCAACTGCGACAACAGCCGCCCCGACGGCCATCAGCGCAAACAAAACCAGCGTCACGTTGGGGCCTAGCAGTGCCGCCCCCCCGCCGATGAAACCGGCGACCAGCAACAGCACCCCGATCACCGTATTCGATACCGCGGCATAGGCCGACCGCTGCCCGTCAGGCGACATATCGACCAGATAGGTTGATCGTCCCTGACGCACCCCGTGATAGGCGGTCATCAGGATAAACAACACCAGCGGCATCGCCCAGACCCGCGTGGCCAACCCCGACACGCTAAGCGCGACAGCGCCCAGCATTGCCAGCGCGCCCACGATGCCTGTCAGCATCAACACCTTGCGGCTGGACCGGTCCGATATCCGCCCCCACACATAAGAGCTGAGCAATGACGCCAGTGCCGACGCAAAAACCAGCGCCCCCAGCGTGCTAAGGGGTGATCCACCATTCCCCCCCGCAAGGACCACGAAATAGGGCGGGGCCAGAGCGGTCGAAACCAAAAGCCCGCGCACAAGGATGTAGCGGCGCAGGTTTGCGTCTTCTTTCAGAACGCTGAAACGTGCCTTGGTGGCGTTGGCCGGATCGCTTTTCATCTCCGTCAACGTCGAAAACAGCAGCGCGGCAGCGCCCCATAACACCGCCGCCAATGCGATGGCCGAGATCACGATGCCTTTGCTCTCGAACAGGCCCGATATCAGCAAGGCCGCCAACACCAGCACACCGGCCGACGATATCGACCCAGCCGTGCCGGTAATGGCACCGCGCCGTGACTTCCCAACGGTCTTGCCCAGGATGTCCTTGTAGGACACCGAACACGCCGCGCGGCTGATTGCCAATCCGCCAAGTGCGGCACAGATGGCAAACCCCGCCGCCGCCCCGTCAAGTGTCAGGGCCGACAGCACAATCAGCGCGGCGAATACCCCCTGCCCCGCGCTGCCGATGATCCACGCCCATTTGCGGCGCGCCATCGCCTGCACCCGCGACGCCATCAACATCTGCGGCAACAGCGCCCCGCTTTCACGGATCGGCACCAAGGCCCCTGCGAAAACGGCAGGTGCCCCAAGCGATGTCAAAAGCCACGCAAGGATCAGCTTGGGGTCGATCAATCCGTCAGCGAGTTTCGACATCACAAGACTGCCGACATGACGCAGCGCATTGGGTGCCTCGGCCTTTTGGGCACCGTCGGGCAAATCATCCGCATCCCCCTGCGCCCCCGAAAGTTTGTCAAAAGCGTATTGTGCCAATCCGTTTTGCCCCGTTCCGTTTTGCCCCGTACCGTTTTGCATCCTGTCTGTCCCGTCATGTGTTGCGTCATCTTCATGACGCAACGCGCAGGCGGGTAAAGGAGTTTCCAAAAGCCCCCAAGTTATTGACAACCCCGGCCCGCGCGGCCATCTACGCCTTGCACATAACCCGCAACCGGGCGTCTCGTAGGCGCCAAACCGACGAGGAGGCCCAAATGGCCCAAATCACCCTCACCCTTCCCGATGGCAATGCACGGCAGTACGACGCAGGTATCACTGCGGGCGACGTCGCCAACGACATCTCAAAATCTCTGGGCAAAAAGGCGATCAGCGCCACCGTGAACGGTGCGCATTTCGATCTGGCCTGGCCGATTGACGCAGATGCCAGCATCGCGATCCACACCATGGCGGACGAAGATCAGGCCAACGAACTGGTGCGCCACGACCTTGCGCACATCATGGCCCGCGCCGTGCAGGAAATCTGGCCCGACACCAAGGTCACAATCGGCCCGGTAATCAAGGACGGCTGGTACTATGACTTTGACCGCGCCGAACCCTTTACCCCCGAAGACCTTGGCCTGATCGAAAAGAAGATGAAGGACATCATCAACGCCCGTGATCCCGTCCGCACCGAGGTCTGGGACCGTCCCCGCGCGATCAAGCATTACGAAGATTTGGGTGAACCCTACAAGGTGGAGCTGATTGAAAGCATTCCGGGCGATGAACCCCTGCGCATGTACTGGCATGGCGACTGGCAGGATCTTTGCCGTGGTCCGCACCTGCAACACACTGGCCAAGTCCCCGGTGACGCGTTCAAACTGATGTCCATCGCAGGTGCCTATTGGCGCGGCGACAGCAGCCGCGCGATGCTGCAACGCATCTATGGCGTCGCCTTTACCGGCAAGGAAAAGCTGCGCGCGCATCTGAACATGCTGGAAGAAGCCGCCAAGCGTGACCACCGCAAGCTGGGCCGCGAGATGGACCTGTTCCACATGCAAGAAGAAGCCCCCGGTCAGGTGTTCTGGCACCCCAACGGCTGGCTGATCTACACTCAGCTTCAGGACTATATGCGCCGCAAACAACGTGCAGGCGGCTATGTCGAGGTGAACACCCCCCAAGTTGTCGACCGCAAGCTGTGGGAAAAATCCGGCCATTGGGACAAGTATCAAGACCACATGTTTATCGTTGAAGTCGACGAGGAACATGCACGTGAAAAATCCGTGAACGCACTGAAACCGATGAACTGCCCCTGCCACGTCCAGATATTTAACCAAGGCATGAAATCCTACCGCGACCTGCCCTTGCGCATGGCCGAATTCGGATCGTGCAACCGGTATGAACCCTCGGGCGCGCTGCATGGCATCATGCGCGTGCGCGGCTTTACCCAAGACGATGGCCACATTTTCTGCCGCGAGGACCAGATCGAGGAAGAAACCCTGATCTACATCGAATTCCTGTCTGCGATCTACAAAGACCTCGGATTCGAAAACTTTAAGGTCAAATTCTCGGACCGCCCCGACACCCGTGCCGGATCGGACGAAGTCTGGGACAAAGCCGAAGCAGCGCTGCTGTCAGCGACCCGCAAGGCGGGGATCGAGCCCGAGATCAACCCCGGTGAGGGTGCGTTCTACGGCCCGAAGCTGGAATTCGTGCTGACCGACGCGATTGGCCGTGACTGGCAATGCGGCACCCATCAGGTGGATTTTGTGCTGCCCGAACGACTGGACGCAACCTTTGTCGGGTCAGACGGCGCGAAACATCGCCCTGTCATGCTGCACCGCGCGACCTTGGGATCGTTTGAACGTTTCATCGGCATCCTGATCGAAGAACACGCAGGCAAGCTGCCGTTCTGGCTGGCCCCGCGTCAGGTCGTCGTGGCCTCCATCACCTCGGAGGCGGACGAGTATGTGCGCGAGGTCATCGAGACCTTGGCTGCCGCAGGTGTCCGCGCCGAGGCCGACATTCGCAACGAAAAGATCAACTATAAGGTCCGCGAACATTCTGTGGGCAAGGTGCCTGTGATCCTTGCCGTAGGTGCCCGCGAGGTCGAAGAGAAAACCGTATCGGTCCGCCGCCTTGGGGAAAAGCAAACATCGGTTCAGTCTTTGGCCGATGTCGCAGCCGCCCTTGCCATCGAGGCAACACCGCCCGATTTGCGCTGATTTTTCTTGTAACAATTTCATCCGGGCGGAAAATAGACCCGCCCGGATGTGACAGTATGTTTCACTAAAACCCAGGCTTTCAGCGGTATTCAGGTGATTTTCCGCCAATTGTTACAAAAAACCGGCGGAACTCCTTACGTTCGTGTGACACACTTCGACGTGAGTAGATTTGTCGCACCGGTTAGGGTCTAAATGACCTACCCAAACAAAAACGACCCAACCTGGAGAAACCAAAATGTCCATTACGCTAAAATCCTTCGCCGTAGCCGGTGCCGTCGCAACAGCCTTCGCCGCCCAGATGTCCCCCGCAAATGCCGCCACAAAAGAGAAATGCTTTGGCGTCGCTTTGGCAGGTGAAAACGGCTGCGCGGCCGGTCCTGGCACCACTTGCGCAGGTACCTCTGTCACCGATTACCAGGGCAACGCCTGGACGCTGGTTGACGCTGGCACCTGCGAAACCATGGACCTGCCTGAAATGGCAGACGGGTCCGAGCGTAAAGGATCGCTTGAAGCAGTCGAGCGCGATTTGCCCGCCTAAGCGATCATTGGCGCGGGCCGCATGTGCCGCCCGCGCCCTTTCCCACGATGGCAATATTCCTGATTGAAAGGGCGCATCATGCTTGATGGTGAACGCCGCTTTGATGGCCTGCCTGCACGTCCGGGCGTTGGCTATAAACCTCAACATTTCAGCGACTTGATGGCCGATCCCGGCCCCGTTGAGTGGATCGAGGTGCATGCGGAAAATTACATGGGCGACGGCGGACGGCCACATGCGCAACTGCGCGCGCTAACTGAAACGTTCGGCCTGTCGATCCACGGTGTCGGTCTTAGCATTGGCGGCGAAACACCGCTGGACCGCGACCACCTTGCCCGCCTGAAAACGCTGTGTGACTGGACGCAACCGGCAAGTTTTTCCGAACATCTGGCATGGTCCACCCACGGATCGGAATATCTGAACGATCTGTTGCCCCTGCCCTATACTGATGCGACGCTGACGCGCGTCGCCAGCCACATTATGCAGGTCCAAGACGTTCTGGGCCGGCAGATGCTGCTCGAAAACCCGTCAAGCTACCTTGCTTTTGCTGAATCCACCCTGTCCGAAACTGAATTTCTGTCCGAACTTGTCGAAAAAACCGGCTGCGGGCTGCTCCTTGATGTCAACAACGTCTTTATTTCGGCCACCAACCTTGGCCTGTCTGCTCAGCAATATATCGACGCCTACCCGACCGCCCATGTGGGCGAAATCCACGTCGGGGGCCATGACGAAGATCTTGACGAATGCGGTGCGCCCTTGCTGATCGACAGCCATGGCAAAGCCGTGGTCGATCCGGTCTGGGCCTTGCTGGATTACGCCTTGGCGCAGACCGGCCCCAAACCCGTTTTGGTCGAATGGGACAATAACATCCCCGACTGGCCGACCCTGCGCGCCCAAGCTGAACGCGCCGCCACGGCGCTGGTTAAATGACCGACCAAACCACCTTTCGCCAAGCTTTGCTTGATCCGTCGCGGGCCACCCCGGACGGGCTTGAGGGGCCAGCAAAGGCACCGGCGAACAAACGCTATGACGTGTACCGCAACAACGTCACCCATTCGCTGATCGCAGCCCTGCAAACCGCCTTTCCACTGGTGCGCAAAATTCTGGGCAGCACCAGCTTTGACGCTCTGGCCCCGCTATATGTGCGCGCGCACCCCCCAACGTCCCCCATCATGATGCTGTACGGCGTTGATTTTCCAGAGTTTCTGAAGAACCAGCCACAATTGTCAAAGCTGGGGTATCTGCCCGATTGCGCCCGCTTTGATCTGGCATTGCGCAGTTCGTACCATGCCGCCGATGCAGCGCCTTTCGATCTGGCAGCGTTTCAAAACCTGCCCCCCGATGAAATGATGGCACAACATCTGCCCCTCGCGCCCGCGACGCGTATCCTGAAATCGCGCTGGCCGCTTTTTGACATCTGGCGCTTCAACATGGTCGCCGGTGCGCCCAAACCGCGCCCCGTTCCGCAAGATGTCATGATCACGCGGGCGCAATTTGACCCCGAACCGCACCTGCTGCCCCAAGGGGCCGAAGGGTGGCTTGGACGGCTGGCGCAAGGTGACAGCATCGAGGCAGCCCATGACGCGACGGTGGCGACAATGCCCGAATTTGATCTGGCCGCAACATTGGTCGTGACCCTGAGCAACACCGCTTTTTGCAACAATAAGGTACGTTAGAATGTTTAGAACACTCGGGCGATACGACAGCTTCGTAACATCCTTGGAAACCCAGACCTGGTTGTTGCCGACCCTCGCGCGGCTGATCTTTGCGGGTGTTCTGGCGCTCTATTTCTTCAACTCTGGCCTGACGAAACTGGGCGACGGATTTTTTGGAGTATTCTCGCCTAGCACAGGTGCTTATGTGCAGATCTTCCCGCGTGCCTTCGAAGCCGTGGGCTATGACACAGACAGCCTAGGCCTGTTTCACGATCTGATTGTCCTTGGCGGCACGCTGGCTGAATTCGCGCTGCCGACGCTGATTATCATCGGGCTTTTCACACGTTTTGCCGCTGTGGGGATGATCGGGTTCGTCGTTCTTCAATCGCTGACCGATGTGATTGGCCATGGCCAGACAGGTGTCTTGGGGGCTTGGTTTGACCGCTTTCCCGACGCAGCCATTCTGGACCAGCGGGCGTTTTGGGTCTTTGTTTTACTGACACTCGCGGTCAAGGGCGGTGGCCCGCTGGCACTGGACCGCCTGATCGTGTCGCGCACCCGCTGAGGCCCTATGGAGTAACTTGCGCCGCAACATCCTTGGTCCAGCCAAGGTAAAGCGTGCCGCCTGCATCAATCAAGGGCCGCTTCATCAACGCGGGATGCGCGGCAATCAGCACCAGCGGCTCTTGTTCGCGCTCTTGTGCATCTAGGCCGCGCCATGTCGTGGACCGCGTATTCAACAACGCCGCCCCGAATTGCGCATAGGCGCGCGTTATCACGTCCTCTGGCACACCCTCGGCACGTACATCGACCAGTGTCGCATCCGGCAAGCTGCGCAACGCTTTGCGGCAGGTATCGCAATTTTTCAGACCATAGATGATCATATTTCCCCCGTTTCGATAGAGTTTCGCACCTGTGACATCAGCGCGCAGTCCGAATTTCTTGATTTTTGCGCCAAATGCCCAATCTTTTTCAACAGGCCGATCGATGAGCATCTGCCCCCATGGGGTGAGTTCGGCAACATGAAGTCTTGATTAGGAGGGTTTAGAACATGCCATCAGGAACAGTCAAATGGTTCAACACCACCAAAGGGTATGGGTTTATCGCACCCGATGCAGGCGGCAGTGACATCTTTGTGCATGTCTCGGCGGTCGAACGTTCGGGCCTTAGCGGGCTTGCGGATAATCAAAAAGTGTCGTTCGAATTGTCCGACGGGCGCGACGGGCGTCAGATGGCCACGGACCTGAGTCTGCTGCAGTAAAAACCCGGCGCTTTTTGAACACCGGGTCATCAAAGTCGACTTTAGCTGGCGTTCAGCGGCAGCCTTTTTCACCCGGCATGCAGGAATAATCCACCGGGGTTGGCTGGTAATAGCGTGCTTTGTGCGCCTTCTTGACCGGATGCGCCATCATGCTTTGGTAGCTGACCTTTTGGTTTGGCGTTCCGCAACAGATCACGCCCGCAATCGTGATTGGCTGAAGACCCGAAGGACAGTAATTTGCCGCACTTGGGTAAGGGTATATCTTGGGTTCGGCAGCAACCTGTGCAGGGGCCAACGCGCCTGCCATCATGCTGATCCCGACAATCATTGCTGTTTGTAAACGCATCTTATCCCTCGTTTTTTTCCGCTTTTGTTCAGCTTTGCCCAGTGGACGGCCCTAAGTCCAGCCTTTTTCACCCGATTATGGCTAAAACAGGCGTGTTGGCAGGCGCGCGGGGCCATGAAAACGGATCCGCCCCCCCAATTGCCGACCCTGCCCGATTTCATATCTCGGATAGCGTGCAAGGAACCGCGCCAGCGCAATGCGCCCTTCCATCCGCGCAAGGGTCAGACCGACGCAGACATGCGGACCACCCGCAAAGGCAAGATGCCGGTTGGGGTGGCGGGTGATATCAAACGTCGTGGGGTCATCGAACACCGCAGGGTCGCGGTTGGCGGCACCGATGCACAGATGCAGATTGGTGCCTGCGGGGATTGGGTGACCGCCAAGGGTTACGGGGGCGGTCGTCTCGCGATTGCCGAACTGGTTGGGGGACCGGAAACGCAGCACTTCCTCGACGGCCGTGTTGATCAGCGACGGGTCGCCCAGCAATTTAGCGCGTTGGTCGGGGTGGTCGTGCAGCAGGGCAAGGCCCGATCCGATCAGGTTCGTCGTGGTTTCATGGCCCGCGTTGAGGATGAAAATACAGTTCTGGATCAGCTCGATTTCCGTGAGCGTCCCGCCGTCGTCGCCGTTGATCAGACGGGTCAGCACATCGGTTTCGGGATCACCGGAGGATGCTTTGCGGCGCGCGATCAGGTCCTGAAGGTAGGCTTTGAAATCCCGGACGGCTTGGTGGCCGCGTTCCAGTTGCGCGCCCGTCAGCGTGGGTTCCAGCGCGCCGAGGATGGCGAGGGACCAGTCGCGCAGGGGGCCGCGCTCGGACAGCGGCACGTCAAGCAGGTTGCCGATGATCTGGATGGGAATGGTGGCGGCGAAATCTTCGACCAGATCGGCGTCGCGGGGCATCGCGTCGAGCAGTTGGTCGACGATGGCGATCAGGCCGGGTTCCATCCGCGCCAGCGCCTTGGGCGTGAGGGCGGCGGTCATGATGCGGCGCACGCGGGTGTGCAGGGGCGGATCGTTGAACACGAGGCTGGTGGTGTGGTGTTCGAACAACGGCGATCCGACCCCGAATTTCGGCGCAAAGGCCGCGTGTTTGTCGGAGATATAAGTGCTGGTGTCACGGTAGATCGCGTTCAGATCAGCGTGGCCGGAGATCAGGAACGACCCGTCAGGCTGCGGACAGACGGGGGCGTCGGCCAGCAGTTGGTCGTAATGGGGAAAGGGGTTGTCGGTGAACCCGTCGGGGGGATTGGAGAGATCAAACATGGGGGGGAGTTTGGGCGGATTTGGGGGTAAGTCAATGCGGTGTTATGGGGTTACCCATGGGTAACGTTAAGTTATTGTTATTATTTGTTTATTTTTAATTTACGGGGCGTTCGGTGAGGTAACTTCAACAGGGACCACCGCGCCCGAACCGAGGGGCAGGAAGCGAAGCGCCCGCCCCGTGGGGGCGGTTCGGGCGCTGCCAAATCGGAGATTTGGCATGGGAGGACGACGAGCATTTAGGAGATTACGTGTCAATCCGTCTATAATAGTCATTTCATTCAACGTAGAAGAGATTTTAAATACCATTTAAAGGAACAGAAATTCACTGAAAGAACTAAAGCTTATTCATATCTATACTATATCCTGCTTCCTTTAACTCTTTGCAAAGCTCGAATCGCCATGCACCGCCGGCATCAAACTCCGTATAGACCACGCCGATAATGTCCGATGGTTCTTCGACCCCCTTTTCTTTCAATACGCAAACGTTCTTTCGACCAAGTTTGCCAATAAAGTAACCCAATTCAAGAATTACATTCTGCCGTGCTCTCGGTTGCAGGCTATCTTGATTAAAAGCAGCATCCTTAGCACAACCGATATCATCTGCCGTCATTAGTATTATAGCAAAATCTACATTAGAATGCTTTTCAAATTTCTCGATAACTGTAGCGCCAGAGTTTGGCTGCTCCCTCAAAATAATTGGAGTGAGCCCCAGTTTTTCAACTAGTCTCGCAGTATGCAGAGTTGCAGTCTCACCATGGCCATGCACAACAAAAACATTAGGGTTTTTCATAGCAGTTGGCTTCTCCTCAAAAAATCTCTCGATGCCCGTTTCGGCCTTATTCAATATTTCCCTATCTGAAGAATAAGGAATAGCTGCCTCAACACCATTCTGATCTTCAGGTCTAATAATTCCACCCTGCAAATACCTGAGACCCGACTTATGAAGTGCTTCGTTCAGCCTTTCTCGAAACTCACCTACCGTTCCTTCTTTGCCGTCTACGCGGATAACCTGATCAGCCTCAATATTTTCCATAAAGTCTTCAGTTAGTTCACCAAGCCTGCTCAACAAGTTCTCTGGATGCAGCCTTTCTCGGTGTAGCCACTCAGAGACTTTCTGAACTTTGTTTCCTTCAGGTGGGGAGCTTTCGTAGCCGCACAATCTAAACTTTCGGTCTATTTCCGCGTGCGTATAAAGTGCTTCGAAAATTCCAGCTAACCATCCGATTATGCGAGGCGGAACCCGATCAACTCCAGAACTCACCCAATAACCCCCATAAACTCCCGCCACTCCCCTTTAGACATACCGCTATTCTCCTGCGTGACCTCCTCACCCTTCAGCATCCGGCGGATGCAATCGAGCGATGTATGGGACAGGGTCGCGCCGCCCAGCCGGTAATCCTCGAACGCCTTGTACGCCGCAGGCACCCAGTCGGCGACCACGTTGCAGATGGCGTC
>ERZ651776.207-NODE-207-length-87063-cov-6.794473_pt1 | contig 87063 bp, 75 predicted proteins | sample MGYA00514761_ERZ651776 | MGnify/ENA metagenome assembly ERZ651776 | reverse complement strand
GCGCGCAACTGTCACTGACGGTCGGCTTGATCGGCATTTCCGTCTCCTTCATCCTAGGCATCTTTTTCGGATCGCTCGCGGGGTACTTTGGCGGCAAGACGGACTGGTTTGTGAACCGCATGATCGAAATCCTGCGCTCGCTTCCCGAACTGCCGCTCTGGCTGGCACTCTCGGCAGCAGTCCCCTCGAACTGGGGGCCTGTGTCGGTCTTTTTCATCATATCCATCATCCTGGGCATCCTCGATTGGCCCGGACTTGCCCGTGCGGTGCGCTCCAAGTTCCTGAGCCTGCGCGAAGAGGAGTTTGTCAAAGCCGCCGAAATGATGGGCGCAAAGCCTTCACGTATCATCCGCAAACACCTGCTGCCGAACTTTATGTCGCACCTGATCGCCAGCGCAACCCTGTCTATTCCTGCGATGATCTTGGGGGAAACGGCGCTCAGCTTCCTAGGCCTCGGCCTGCGCGCCCCCGCTGTCAGTTGGGGCGTGATGCTTAACGACGCGCAAAACCTCGCCAGCATCGAAATCTATTGGTGGACGGCGATCCCGATGTTGCCAATCATCGTGGTCGTTCTGGCCTTCAACTTTTTGGGTGACGGCTTACGCGCCTGTCTGGATCCGTATAAAACCTGAACGCCCCCATTCTCTGGCTCGAAAATATCCCGGGGGGTGCGGGGGGCTGGCCCCCCGCTTGGCGGTCCGGCTGCCCCTTAGAACAACCGGAAAACCCAATCAGTACCAGTTACCGAACTTAACTTCGGTTCCCATTGCCACCATCTTGGCGAATTCTTCTGGGTCCTGTGTCCCACCATCGCGGCCACGGAAGTGGTAGGGATAGACATAGGATGGTTTGAACTCGGACACAGCCGCCGCAGCCGCTTCGGCGTCCATGGTGAACGGCAGGTTCATACAGACGAACGCCAGATCGATGTTTTCAAGCGCGCGCATCTCTGGCACGCCTTCGGTGTCCCCCGAGATATAGACGCGGAAGTCAGGCAAGCTTACCACATAGCCGTTGTCGCGGCCCTGCGGGTGAAAGTTCAACCGCTCTTCAGTGGTGTTATAGGCGGGGATCGCTTCGATCGAGACCTCTTTGAACATCGCGGTCTCGCCGTTGGCGATCATGCTCGCCTTTGCCTTTAGCGCGTCGGGCAGCATTTCATACACGGCAGGGTTCGTAATAATCTGGGTGTTTTCGCCAACAACAGCGGTCAGCGTGTCCACGTTGTAGTGGTCGCCATGTTCGTGGGTAATCAATACCAGATCGGGCGTTGCGAAATCGGCGTAATTCGCCGCATCGCCAACTGGATCGTTGTAGATCACACCAATCGGCGTCTCCATCACAAACGAGGCATGGTCCACGGGATGCACAGTGATGTCACCGCCTGGCGTGGGGAACATATCGGCACCATGGGCAGCGGCACGCGCGGCGTAGGGCAACATCGTGACAACACCGGCGGCTGCGGCGGAAGTCATTAGGAACTGGCGTCTTGAATGTGTCATAGCGTTTCTCCTGTTGATATTGAGAGAGAGCTAGCCCGTCCCCCGCCCCTTTCAATCACGCTCTGGCAGAATTCTCAGCGGTCGTCGCCTCCGGCTTCGGGACCGTCCATCGCCTCTTCCTCGATCGACGCTTGCGCAGCTGCGGTGACGGCCTTGCGCTCCTCATCGCTCAGATCGCTGACCTTACCATCTGCCAGCCGTACGGTGACCTCGCGGTGGGCAAAGCGGATGCCTTCGCGCTCGAACAGGGCGCGGATTTCTTCATATACCTTTTTGCGCACCAACCATTGATCGCCGGGTTTGGTCATGAACTTGACCCGGATGATCATCGCGGAATCCTGCATCTCGATCACGCCTTGGGATTTCAACGGCTGAATAAAGTTCTCGCCAATCACCGGATCATCCAGCAGCGCGACGCCCAGCTTTTTGATCATCTTGCGGACCTTTTCCACATCCGTATCATAGGTCACGCGCAAAGGCAGCTTCATGATCACCCAGTCGCGGCTATAGTTGGTCATGACCTGCAATTCGCCAAAGGGAATGGTGTGCAGCGCGCCCAGATGATGGCGCAGTTGGAACGACCGGACCGAGATCTTCTCGACCGTGCCTTTGACCCCGCCCACATCCAGATATTCGCCTTTGCGGAACGCATCATCGAACAGGAAAAACGCCCCGGCAAAAATGTCGCGTACCAGCGCCTGCGACCCGAACCCGACTGCCACGCCGACGATACCGGCACCCGCAAACAACGGGCCCACGTTAATGCCAAATTCCATCAGCACAATCAGCACGATGGTAACGACCACAACGATCAGGATGAAGTTCCGAAAAAGCGGAAGCAACGTCGCAAGACGGCTGGCCGATGACGCGCCGCTGCCTTCGTCGCCCAGTTCGGCCTCGGGCTGGTCGCCGACTTCGGCTTCGATCTTGGTGTCGATCCAGATGCGGAATGCGTGATACACCACATAGCCGATAAAGATAATGACCATGATATCAAGCAGCCGGTCCGCAAGGTTTTCGGCCATCCGCGCGCTTTCATTGTCCCAGATGAAAAAGAACGCATAGGCCCCGGCCACAAAGGCCAGAATGCCCGCGACCCTTTGGGCCAGCGCCTCGAAGGTGTTCATCGTCCTGCGGGGCATCATTTCGGCGCGTGCCGTTTCCTCGGCCAAAGCCAGACGTTCTGCGGCGTCGTCCTGTCCTGTGTGATCCGTTTCGCCATTGCTGTCGTTCAGCGCAATTTTTGCATCGCGGATTGCGTTCAGCCGACGGATGCTGCGGGCGCGGGCAAAGCCGCGTTCGATCCCGTAATTGATCACGCCATAGACCACGATGATCGATATCAATATACCGTAAGCACCCGCAATCAACGGGATCGAACTGGGTTTTTCCAGCACCAGATCATAGGTCAGTTCGACCCAGGCAAACAGCACATAGACCACGACCGCCGGCACCCATGCCTTGGACAAAATGCGGGTCACCAGGCTGCATTGGGCAAAGGGTTTGCCGTGGCGCAAAGCATTCGAAATCGCGCGGCGGTTGACGAGCACCATCAGGATATTCATCAAGACGATCACCGCTGACATCAGTGACGCGATGAAGGCATAGAAATCATAGTTCAAGCCAAGCTCGCCGATCCACATACCGAACAATATGGCGCAGGTGTCAAAGCTCGCTAGTATCCACAGCCACGTATACAGACGTTTGGCGTCTTTATCGCTGAAGACGGGGATGCGGTATTTTGCAAGAAACGGCGACAGGATCATCCGCCAAAGACCTGCAAAAAACCGGCAGACAAAATAGCCGATGTTGATCAACACGACCGTGAACTGCATCGCGGTGTCATCAAGCGTGCCGAAAATGGCAACCCCCAACACATAGGCCACTGCCATCGACACAAGAATGCCGATGACGCCCATAAAAAACCGGAACACCAGAAACGGCATCTTTTCGGCATAGCCGACGGGGTTTTCCAGCACCCGTGACGTCACAAATCCCCGTGCAATGCGCTTGCCGAAAACCTCGCGTTCAACCACGACCCCGATGCCGAACAACACAAGCGAGATCATCAAAGTGGAGCCAAAGGCCCATAGCGTCCCGTCGGGGCTGGCGGCGCGCAGGATAAACAGCACCTCATTCACCGCGATCGGTAAATCCTTCAGCCGCTGGATCAAGGTCGCACGAAACTTGTTGGTGCGCTCTTGGGCCTTCATCAGGGGCGAATGTTCTGACATGTCGCCTTGGCCGTCAGGCGTCGATGTCCCCACCGCAGGGGCGGCTGACTGGTTCAACAATTGCCCATTACTGTCGATAACGACGACGCCAACGCCATTTTGCGCGGCCTGTTCCATGATGCCCTGAATGCGCAGGGCTTCGGGATCGGTTGCTGCCTTTGCGGTCGGAAAGAGCGATTGCAACCCTTGTGCATGAACGCCAGAACCCGCCGCCAATACCACAAGCGAAAGCATCAAGCTGAATAAAACGTGTCGCATGCTGCCCGCACCTGTCTGGAAAACCTTCATAAGACGCTAAGCGACGCTGCCCCCCATTGCAATCGTTTGGCAGCACCACCACCTTAGGCCTCCAATCGTGAAACCGGTTCGGTTTTGCACAAAGGTTAATTTTATGCGATGTTGGCATCACCAATGGTTGGTATGGCATCGCACAACGCGCTTAAGGACCCCGAGATGACAAAGATTTCAGCCGCCGAGCGTATTGCTGTTTTGGGTCTTGGGTATGTCGGGCTTCCGCTGGCCGTCGCGCTGGCCCGCGCAGGGTTCGACGTTGTGGGTCTTGATACCCATGCTCCTGCGATTGCCGCGCTGCAAAACGGAACCGACCCCAATGGCGAGGTGTCGGATGCCTCGATCAGCGCAAGCACTGCACGTTTTACCAATGATGCCGCTGATCTGAAAGGCTGCACCGCCTTTATCATCGCCGTGCCCACGCCAATCACCGATGCCAAAGCCCCCGATCTGGGGCCGGTGCTGGGGGCCTGTGCCACCATCGCACCGCATCTGATGTCCGGCAGCCTCGTTATTCTGGAAAGCACCGTTTACCCCGGCGTGACCGAAGACGTCTGCGGCCCGGCCCTGGCTGCGGGCAGCGGTCTGACACCGGGCACGCAGATCAAGCTGGCCTATAGCCCCGAGCGCGTGAACCCCGGCGATGCCGAACATTCGATGGAAAATGTGATCAAGATCATCGCGGCCCAGGACGCCGAAACCCTTGACCGGGTCGAAGCGATTTACAAACCTGTGGTCAAGGCTGGCCTGCACCGCGCATCGTCTATCGCCACGGCAGAGGCCGCAAAAGTCATCGAAAATACGCAGCGCGATCTGAACATCGCCTTGGTCAATGAGTTCTCGTTGATCTTCTCGCGGCTTGGCCTTGATACCCTAGAGGTTCTTGAGGCCGCCGGCACCAAGTGGAATTTCCTGCCTTTCCGTCCCGGTCTGGTGGGCGGCCATTGCATAGGGGTTGACCCCTATTACCTAACTTACCGTGCCGAACAATTGGGCTATCACCCCGAAGTGATCCTTGCCGGGCGTCGCATCAACGACCAGATGGGCGTGCATGTGGCACAAACCCTGATCAAGAAACTGTTGTCCAAAGACATGGGCGTGCGCGGGGCCAAAGTGTTGATCATGGGCTATACTTTCAAGGAAAACTGCGCCGATACCCGAAACACCCGCGTCAGCGATATCGTGTCCGAACTGGGCAGCTATTCCGTGGAGCCAACGGTGCATGACCCATGGGTCGGTGCGGACCGTTTGCGCAGCGAACATGGCCAAACCGCAACCGACACGTTGGAAGAAGGCACCTATGATGCCATCGTTCTGGCGGTCGGGCACCGGGAATTCATCGAGATGGGTGCCAAAAAAATACGCAATTTGGGTAAACCCGGTGCAGTAATCTTTGACATCAAGGGGCTTTTTGGCAAAACAGAAAGCGACCTGCGGCTTTAGGCTTCAAGACCAAGTTAGGATCGGCTTATGAGCCAGACAGCCAACGACACTCTTCGCGACGGCAAGCCCAAGCGCAGGATTATCTTTTACAGCCATGATACTTTTGGTCTGGGCCACCTGCGCCGGTCGCGTGCTTTGGCTGCGGCCTTGACGGCGGGCGACGATAACGCATCGGCCATTATCCTGACCGGGTCGCCTGTTGCGGGGCGCTTTACCTTTCCCAAGGGCGTGGACCACATCCGCCTGCCCGGCGTCACCAAGCTGGCGGATGGCAGCTATGTTTCCCAGACGCTGGGGCTGGATATCGATGAAATCACCGCCCTACGCGCCGGCCTGATCAAAACCGCGATCGAGAAATACGAACCCGACCTGCTGATCGTCGACAAGGAACCATCCGGCTTTCGCGGCGAATTGCTGCCCAGTCTTGAATGGCTACGCGATCACGGCAATACTAAAACCGTGCTTGGCCTGCGCGATGTGCTGGACGAACCCGAGGTGCTTGCCGCCGAATGGGCGCGCAAAGGTGCCATCGCAGCGACCGAGGCATTTTACGACGAAATCTGGGTCTATGGCGTGCACGACGTCTATGACCCGACCAAGGGCCTGCCTCTCTCCGAGGCGGCGCGCGATCGGATGCATTGGACCGGCTATTTGCGCCGCGAAACCACAGACGAGGTCGACCTGCCCGATCACCCCTATGTGCTGATCACACCCGGCGGCGGTGGTGACGGCGCGGCGATGGTATCGCTGGTGCTTGAGGCCTATGAAAAAGACCCTGACCTGTCCCCCAATGCGGTGCTGATCTATGGCCCGTTCCTGTCGGGCGACGTGCGCGATGCCTTTGACGCGCGGGTGGAAAAGCTGAACGGGCGCGTGACAGCCGTCGGTTTTGACAGCCGGATCGAGGCGCTGTTCGTCGGGGCCGAAGGCGTCGTGTGTATGGGCGGCTACAACACTTTTTGCGAGGTACTATCCTTTGACAAGCGCGCCGTCATCGTGCCGCGCACAGTCCCCCGCCTTGAACAGTGGATCCGCGCCAGCCGCGCCGAGGAATTGGGCCTTGTGCGCATGCTGGACGAAACCCGCGACGGCATGACCGCCGATGCGATGATCGCCGCGATCCGCAACCTTCCGCATCAAAACAAACCATCCGAGGCAGGCGCAGACGGTCTGCTTGACGGGCTGGATGTCGTGATCAAACGGGGACGCGCCTTGATGGACGGCACCGCATGACCCACCCAACATTGGCGGTCGTCGTCAAAGGCTGGCCACGCCTGTCCGAGACCTTTATCGCACAGGAACTTGTCGCGCTGGAAGAAGCCGGGTTGCAGTTTGACATTTGGTCGCTGCGCCACCCGACAGATGTCAAAACGCACCCGCTGCATGACCGCCTCAAGGCGCGTGTGCGGTACTTGCCGGAATATCTGCGCGATGATCCCGACCGTGTGGCTGCAGCCCGCGACGCGGCCCAAGACATGCCCGGCTACGGTGCCGCATTTGAAACCTTTCAGCGCGATCTGGCCCGCGACGACACCCCCAACCGGCGTCGCCGCTTTGGGCAGGCTTGCGTGATGGCCCATGAACTGCCCGCCGACTGCCGTGGGATTTACGCGCATTTTTTGCATACGCCGTCTTCCGTGGCGCGGTATGCTGCGATCCTGCGGGGCATCCCTTGGGGGTTCTCGGCCCATGCCAAGGACATCTGGACATCCCCTGAATGGGAACTGCGCGAAAAGCTGGATCCGGCGCATTTCGGCGCGGCGTTTGGTGCGACTTGCACCGCGTTCGGGGCGAAACACCTGCGCGCCTTGGCAGGCGACCCTGACCGCATTGATCTGGTCTATCACGGGCTGGATCTGTCCCGTTTTCCCACCCCGCCCGACCGGGCACCGCGCAAGATCAGTGATCCGTTCCAGATGATGTCCGTGGGCCGCATGGTTGAGAAAAAAGGTTTTGACAACCTGATCGACGCGCTGGCCTTGCTGCCCGACACACTTGACTGGCGCTGGACCCATATCGGGGGCGGCACCCTGTCCGACGCCATGCAAGCCCGCGCCAAAAGCTTTGGCATCGACGACCGCATCACATGGCGCGGGGCCTGTGACCAACCCGAGGTGGTCGCCGCCATGCGCGCCGCCGATCTGTTCGTTCTGCCATCGCGCATTGCGCAGGATGGCGACCGCGACGGGCTGCCCAATGTACTGATGGAGGCTGCCAGCCAAAAGCTGCCCATCCTCAGCACGCCGGTTTCAGCGATCCCCGAATTTATTGATACAGGCACCAGCGGCATCCTGAGCGATGATGCGCCAACGGCTTTGGCCAGTGCTATGCAGGGCTTTGCCGATGATCCCGACCTTGGTCCACGACTGGCCAATGCGGCACATGCCAGATTGCACAGTGATTTTACAATGGCACCGGGCATTCGCCAGTTGCACAAACGCCTGAACGCAATGCTGGTGCAGGCAGACTGATGCAACTTGCCTTTTATGCGCCGCTGAAAGCAGCGGATCATCCGGTACCATCGGGGGATCGCGCCATGGCACGGGCCCTGATCGCAGCGATGGAATTTGGCGGGGCGCAAGTGACGCTTGCCAGTGACTTGCGCAGCCGCGACGGCGCGGGCGATGCGGCGGTCCAACAGCGCTTGTTCGACACGGCCAAGGCAGAGGTGGCGCGGCTGATCCCCCAAGGACGCCGTGAAAACTGGGCGGCATGGATCACGTATCACAACTATTACAAAGCTCCCGATCTGATCGGCCCCGCCGTCGCGAAAGCGCTGAACATCCCCTATCTGCTGATCGAATCCACCCGCGCGCGCAAGCGGTTGACGGGACCATGGGCGCGCTTTGCCCGAGCCGCAGAAGACGCAAGCAACGCGGCGGATGTTATATTCTACCTGACGCAGCGCGATGCCCAGACCCTTGAGCGCGACAAGACGCAAGGTCAAACCCTGATCCATCTGCGCCCCTTTCTGGCGCGCCAATCCTTGCCCGCGATGTCCTTGCAGGATGGGCCGATGCTGTCCGTTGGCATGCTGCGCAGCGGCGATAAACTGGCCTCCTACCGCATTATCGCCGAGACGTTACATCACCTGCCCACGGGTACTTGGGCCCTAGATATTGCCGGTGACGGGTCCGCCCGCCCCGACGTCGAAGCGCTGATGGCCCCTTTTGGAAACGCTGTGCGGTTCTTGGGGCAACTGGATGCTGCGGATCTGGAAACCGTCTATGGTCGTGCATCCCTGCTGTTCTGGCCCGGCGTGAACGAAGCCTTCGGGCTGGCCTATCTTGAGGCTCAGGCCACCGGCCTGCCCATTGTCGCCCAAGAGCGCCCCGGCGTCTGCGATGTGCTGGCTCCCGGCAATTACCCACATCCCGAAGACGGGATCACACCGATGTCGCTGCGACTACAAGCACTGCTGGCGGTGCCGTCCCTACGCACGGCCTTGGGGGAACGTGCGCGCAGCCATGTGGCCAGTCACCATTTACTGCCCACCGCCGCCGCCACGCTGCGCGGCGGGTTGGCCAAGGCCGGAGTAACCCTATGACCCAGCTTGCTATTTTACGCCATGGTCACACCGATTGGAACCGCGCCGGACGCATTCAGGGGCGCACGGACATCGCGCTGGACCCAGAGGCACGCGCGCAACTGGCCGCCCTGCGCCTGCCAGCGCCATGGGGCGATGCCGATCTGGTGGCCAGCCCGCTTGCCCGTGCGGTTGAAACTGCCCGTCTGGTCGCTGACCGCGCGCCCGAAACCACCCAAGCCTTGATGGAGATGGACTGGGGCCAGTGGGAAGGCAAACGCGGCGTTGACCTGAAGGCCGACCCGGCCAGCGGGTTTCGCGATATCGAAGATTGGGGCTGGGGCTATACCCCGCCCGGCGGCGAAAGCCCCGCAGATTTGCGCGCGCGGCTGATCCCTTGGGCCGAAGGGTTGCGCCGGGATACGGTGGCCGTGTGTCATATCGGTGTGATGCGGGTGCTGTTGGCCCATGCAATGGGCTGGGATTTCAGCGGCCCTGCCCCGTTTCAGGTCAAACGCAACCGGCTCTATATTTTGCATATCACGCCCGACGGATGGCAGGCCACCAACGAACAAATCCGATTGGAAGAGCGCCCATGAAGGTCCTGATTGTCGTCACGCACTTGTTGGGAACCGGCCATCTGGCCCGCGCCCTGAATTTGGCCCGCGCATACGGTGCGGCAGGCCACAAGGCGACCGTCATCTCGGGCGGGATGCAAGCCCCGCAGTTGAACAGCGACGGCGTGACGCTGGTGCAACTGCCGCCGCTGCGATCAGACGGGGTGGATTTTGCGCGGCTGATCGACAAGGATGGCGCGTTGGCAGTCACAGACGTCTTTGACGCACGGCGCGATATGCTGATCAACCATCTGCGCGCCCTGCACCCCGACATTCTGATCACCGAAATGTTCCCCTTCGGCCGTCGCACGCTGAAGGCCGAATTCACCGCTTTGTTAAAGGCGGCACATGATCTACCTCAACGCCCCCTGATCTGCGCGTCGGTCCGCGATATTCTGGCCCCGCCGTCAAAGCCCGCGAAGGCTGCGCTGGCCGATGAACTGGTCGCGCGGTTTTATGACGCGGTGCTGGTCCATTCGGACGCCGAATTAACGCCGCTTGACCTTAGCTGGCCGGTGTCAGACGCGTTGCAGCCGAAACTACGCTATACCGGATTTGTCGCCCCGCCAGCCGCCGCCCCGCACCCGCAAAAGTTGGGGGCGGACGAGATTATCGTGAGTGCAGGCGGCGGCGATGTCGGCGCGCATGTTTTCGACACTTGCCTTGCGGCCGCGGAACGGGACCCAAGCAGACGCTGGCGGCTGTTGCTCGGCGGGCAAAATGCCGTCGCGCGCAGTGATGCCTTGATGCAAACCGCGCCCGCGAATGTCGTGATCGAACCGGCGCGCCCCGAGTTTCGCCAGATGCTGTATCACGCCGCCGCTTCCGTTTCGCTGTGTGGATACAATACCGCGCTGGACGTGCTTCAAAGCGGGGTGCGGGCCGTTTTCATCCCCTTTGATGCGGGTAATGAAGTCGAGCAGGGCCTGCGCGCCGATTCCTTGGCGCAAATGACGGGGATCAATGTGCTGCGCAACGCTGATCTGACGCCAGACAGCTTGCTGGCCACCCTAAAGACTGTGCTGGACAGCCGGCCCCGTGCGGCGCGCAGTTCGGGGTTTGACGGGGCCGCCATGACGGTGACCCTGACAGAAGAAATGCGCGCCACCCAACAGCAAGGCGACACCCTATGAAAATAGACTGGACCCCTTTGACCACAGAACTGTCCCTGTGGCGCGCAGGCGGGCTGGTTCTGCCGCTGTGGTGGCGCGACGACGATGCCATAGCTGTCACCCCCGCCCTCAAGACGCTGACTGCCTTGGCCGACGAACTGAGCCTGCCAGTCCATGTGGCGGTGATCCCCAAGCTGGCACAAACCACCCTCGCCGATTTTGTCGCAGATCAGGATGCAATCATTCCGGTCGTTCACGGGTGGCAACACCAGAACCACGCCCCCGCAGGTGCCAAGAAAGCCGAATTCGGACACCCGCGCCCCGACGCGCTGACCGATGCTACGCAGGCGCTGGAACGGATGCAGGACCTGTTTGGTGCGAAATTGTTGCCGATCTTTGTGCCGCCCTGGAACCGCCTTGATAAAGATCTGTTGCCGGGGCTGGCGAAAGCTGGGTACTGCGGTGTCTCGACCTATTTACCACGCGCTTCCCGTCTGGCGACAACCGGATTGGTCCAGATCAACACGCATATCGACCCGATTTTCTGGCGCAGCGGGCGGGGTTTGGTGCCCCCCCAAGACCAGATCGCAGGGATCATATCGCTTTTGCAGGACCGTCGCACAGGGCACACAGATGCGTCAGAGCCACTTGGTTTTCTGACCCATCATCTGGTGCATACGCCCGAGATATGGGAGTTCACCCGCGCCTGTCTTGGCCGGTTGCTGGATGGGGGTGCCGTGCCCGCAGACCTGCGCGCGCTGCCCTAACGCTTTTTGACGAACTCGGTCAGGATCACGATCCGCTGACCTTCCACGCGCCCTTCGATATGGGCAGGGTTGTCGGCCACCAGCGAAATACGGTGCACCGCAGTGCCCCGCTTGGCGGTAAAGCCGCCACCTTTGACGGGCAGGTCCTTGATCAGAACCACGGTATCGCCGCTGGCAAGGGGCACGCCATTGCTGTCTTTGTGATCCGTGGGTTCTGCAACGTTATCGGCCCAGCTTTGGGTTTCTTCATCAAGGTAAAGCTGTTCCAGCAAATCACGCGACCAATCAGTGTCGAGCCGCTTGAGCGTCCGCGCGGCATAGACCTGAAGCGCTGCGTCCTCAGACCACATGGTCGACGCGATGGGGCGGAAGTGATCGGCAGGCGTTTGAGGGTCAGCGCAAAGGGCGCAAATGTCGATGCTCGCGTCCGCAGGGCCGCCAGAAACGGTTGTGGAAACGAGCGGGGCATCTGTTGTGCAAAGGGGGCATGTCATGGTGGGTGGTTTAGGGTGGCGGTGTGCGGGGCGCAATCTTTTGTTCACCAACTTCTGTAAAATTCGAAATATGAGTAAATACCGCCGCATGTATGTGCCCAGAGGCACCTATTTTTTTACCGTCAATTTGGCCAGCCATGGCACAGACTTGTTGCTGCGAGAGATTGAGCTTTTGCGGTCCGCTTATGCCTCGGTAGCGGTGGAATATCCGGTGCTTTGCGAGACGATGGTCATCCTGCCGGATCATATTCACGCTGTTTGGAGATTACCTGCGGATGATGCCAATTTTTCGGTCCGGTGGAAGAAGATCAAAGCGACTTTCACCCGTCATTGTCCAGCGCTCTCAAGTGTTGGGCCTAGCAAAGCAACAAAAGGTGAACGCGGCATCTGGCAGCGAAGGTTCTGGGAACATTGCATTCGGGATGAGGCAGATTTTGCAGCGCATGTCGATCATTGCCATTGGAACCCCGTAAAGCATGGGCTTGTGGAACGCCCCGAAGCGTGGCCGTATTCAACCGTCCATCGGGCAATCCGGCATGGGGAATTTGTGGCGTACGGTGGGTGAAACCCACGCATTGCGGGGGTTGAAAAGGAGTTACGCGTGGGTTTCACCCACCCTACATTTGCCCCTTCTCACCCATCCATCTTCAGCGCAGAAATAAACGCTTCCTGCGGAATATCCACCTTACCGAACTGGCGCATCTTCTTCTTACCGGCCTTCTGCTTGTCCAGCAGTTTGCGTTTGCGCGAGGCGTCGCCGCCATAGCATTTCGCTGTCACGTCCTTGCGCATCGCAGACAGAGTTTCGCGCGCGATCACCTTGCCGCCGATGGCCGCCTGGATCGGGATCTTGAACATGTGGCGCGGGATCAGGTCTTTGAGCTTTTCAACCATCGCACGGCCCCGCGTTTCGGCGCGGTCGCGGTGAACCATCGTGGAAAGCGCATCAACGGGTTCGTCGTTCACAAGGATCGACATTTTGACCAAATTGTCCTCGCGATAGCCGATCATCTGGTAGTCAAAAGACGCATAGCCCTTGGTCACCGATTTCAGACGGTCGTAAAAATCGAAAACGACCTCGTTCAGCGGCAGGTCATAGACCACCATCGCGCGGCTGCCCGCATAGGTCAGGTCCATCTGGATGCCACGACGGTCTTGGCACAGCTTGAGCACGTCGCCCAGATAGTCATCGGGCACAAGGATCGTCGCCTTGATGCGCGGCTCTTCGATGTGGTCCACGAACGTCAGATCGACCATGTCGGCAGGGTTGTGCAACTGCGTGACGGTGCCGTCTTTCATGTGGATGTCGTAAATAACCGACGGGGCCGTGGTGATCAGGTCGATGTCATATTCACGTTCGATCCGGTCGCGGATCACCTCGAGGTGCAGCAGACCCAAGAACCCGCAGCGAAAGCCGAACCCAAGGGCGGCTGATGTTTCCATCTCGAAGCTAAAGCTCGCATCATTCAGCGCCAGCTTTTCGATGCTGTCGCGCAGGTCTTCGAATTCGGCGGCGTCCACAGGGAACAGGCCACAGAACACAACAGGCTGCGCAGGCTTAAAGCCCGGCAATGCCTTGTCGCAGCCTTTTTTCTCGTGCGTAATCGTATCGCCGACGCGGGTGTCGCGAACCTGCTTGATCGACGCGGTCAGGAAACCGATATCGCCCGGACCCAGCACGTCAATTTCGGTCATCGCGGGGCGGAACACACCGATACGGTCGACGTGATGTACGGAACCGTTCTGCATCATGCGCACCCGGTCGCCCTTTTTCAGCTGACCGTCCATGATGCGCACCAGAACGATCACGCCCAGATAGCTATCGTACCACGAATCGACCAGCATCGCCTTGAGCGGCGCGTCCAGCGTGCCCTTGGGGGCGGGCAAACGGTGCACCACGGCCTCAAGCGTTTCGATAATGCCGACGCCGGTCTTGGCAGACACGCGGATCGCCTCGGAGGCATCAATGCCGATCACGTCTTCGATCTGTTCGGCCACGCGGTCGCAATCGGTCGCGGGCAAGTCGATCTTGTTCAGGACCGGTACGATCTCGTGATCCGCATCCAAAGCGTGATACACGTTGGCCAATGTCTGCGCTTCGACGCCTTGGGTGCTGTCGACAACCAGCAGCGACCCTTCGACGGCGCGCATGGACCGGGACACCTCATAGGCGAAATCGACGTGGCCGGGGGTGTCGATCAGGTTGAGAACATAATTCTCGCCATTAAGCGCGGTATAATCGATCCGCACGGTCTGCGCCTTGATCGTGATGCCGCGTTCGCGTTCGATGTCCATGCTGTCAAGCATCTGCTCTTTCATATCGCGCAAGGCGACTGTGTTCGTCTCTTGGATAAGACGATCAGCGAGCGTGGATTTACCATGGTCGATATGCGCGACGATGGAGAAATTGCGGATGTGTGAAAGTGCTGTCATGGATAGGGATATGGTGCGGTTTTGGGCGCTGGTCAATGGGGTGCCGCGCCTGTTGACGTTGATGATTATGACTTGTTTCACACTGGCACCGCTTTGGCGGCGGGATTCCGTTTTTCTCGGTTCGGCAAACACAAGGTCCAGATGCGGGCAACACCTATGCAAAGTCTGCATATCATCCAGAAATCTCAATAAAACATGGCCCACTGACCCTGCTCACTTTTGCTTGAACAGGGCCTTGGTGCAACACCTTGGGTTCGTTCGGGTGCCTTACGGTTTTAGAGATACAATGCGTGTTCTAGGTCTGGATTCCAGATTGGCCTGCGACATTGTGGGCCGGGTGAAAAGGAACTTAGAGATGAAGATCAAACAGCAGCTGGGATCTGCAACCATCGCCGCGCTTGGGTTTGCGTGTGTACCGGCCTTGGCACAGGCGCAATCCGCAGGTCCGGTTTGGGACTTTTACGGCCAGCTGAACTTGGGCTTGGTCAGCGTTGACGACGGCGTCGATCGCAATTCGGCATTCACTGACAACGACAACTCAAACAGCCGCATCGGCCTGTCCATGACGCAGGCTTTGCAAAACGGGTCCGAGCTGACGCTGACCTTTGAGACAGGCTTGGGCCTGACCGGATCGTCCAGCTTGAACGGGCAGGACAAAAGTTTTGATGCCGAATACCGCCAGACCGAACTGCGCAAGCTTGACCTGAGATACCGGACACCCGCCATGGGGACGTTCTCTTTTGGTCAGGGCAGCACATCGACAGACGGTTCCGCCGAGGCTGATTTCTCGGGCACAGGCGTTGCCGCATATGTGGGCATCAGCGATATCGCGGGCGGTCAGTCTTTGCGCTTTGCTGACGGTACCTTGTCGACTGTCAGCATCGGCAACACCAACAGCTCTTTCGATGGTGGTCGCCGTTTGCGCGTACGATATGATACGCCCGTGTTTGGCGGTTTCTCGGCGTCGGTATCGGCCGGTCAGGAAGTTCTGAAATCGGGTGACGACAACGATTATTATGATGTTGGCACACGCTATACCCAAGACTACGGCACCTACAAAGTCGACGCGCGTCTAGGCTATTCCTTCCGCGACAGTTCGGACGATCTGGTCATGGGGTCGGCCGCGGTACTGCACGCGCCAACAGGCCTAAGCCTTGCCATCTCGTCAGGTCGCCGTGTCGGAGGAGACGCGGACTACGCCTATATCAAAGCGGGTTTGACGCGCGATTATCTGGCCGTCGGGTCAACGTCGTTCTCGATTGATTACTACAACGGCAATGATTTCGTTGTGGCAGGGTCCAGCACGTCGTCTGTCGGCGTCGCGGTTGTTCAGCGCCTTGATCAGTACAACACTGAACTGTTCGCCACCCACCGCAGCTATGAGTTCGACAGCGCCTCTGCGTCCTATCAGGACATGGATGTGACATTTGTCGGAGCCCGCTAGAAGTTCTAAAAAAACGCCTTTGCCCGATATTTTCGGGCAAAGGCGTTTGCATTATCGTGAATTGCCCCATCTTGCATTTTACGGCATAGTCGCCCTCAATCGACAGGGCCAGCAAACGGGATCAACCCGGCGCGCCGAAGATGAGGCAAAACATGTTACGACTCTTTATGACGATCTGTGCGCTGTCCGCTTTGGCAGCTTGTGGCGGCTCGCGCGGCTATAACCCCAGCGGCGGCTATGGTGGCGCGGCGGTTTTATTCGCGACGGGGCCGATCAACTCGGCCTGTCTGGCGGCGGGGCGCAAGCAGGCCAGCCGGGCACGCTGTGGCTGCATCCAAGCGGTCGCGGACCGCGAGCTTTCGGCATCAGAACAACGGCGTGGGGTGCGGGTATTCAAAGACCCACATTCCTTGCAAGAAGCGCGCCAATCGGACCGCTCCAGCGATAACGCATTTTGGGCGGCGTGGAAGGCCTATGGCAACACGGCACAAACCCTATGTAGCGCGGCCTAAGCTATCGCAAACGCAGGTTAAATCTGTGGTCGCGTCGGCTCTCCAAAGCGGTCGATCAGCCGGTTTTTGATCTGGTCGCGGGCCGCGCGGTATTGCGCCATCTTCGCCTCGCGGGTTTCACCCAAACCCGTCGGATCAAGGATCGGCCAGTATTCGACGGTCAGGTGATAGAACCGCGTCAATTCCAGCGCGCGGCGCTGGCTGGCGGGGCTAAGCGCGATGATCAGATCAAAAGAACTCAGGTCGTCGCCCCAATTTTCCATCTCGTCAAAACTGCGCGAGCGGTGCCGCGACAATTCGACATCCAGTTCCTGACAAACAGCAATAGAGAACCCGTCGATTTCAAGGTCGTTCATCACGCCGACAGATTGCACATATGTGCCTGTGCCAAAAAACTTCTTCATCAACCCTTCGGCCATAGGCGACCGCACAGCATTGTGGTCGCAGCAAAACAGCACCGATTGGGGCAATGCGTCGTTCATCTAGCCGCCGTAATGCAGGACGCAGATCAGGGTGAACAAGCGGCGGGCGGTGTCGGTATCAATCTCCGCCTTGCCCTCAAGCCGCTCTTGCAGCACGCGTGATCCTTCGTTGTGGATACCACGGCGCGCCATGTCGATGGTTTCGATCTGGGCGGGTGCGGATTTCTTGACCGCCTCGAAATACGATTCGCAAATCTGGAAGTAGTCTTTGACGACCTGCCGAAACGGTCCCAGCGACAGATGAAATTCAGCTGCCTTTTCATCGTTTTCGGTGTTCACGTCAAAAACCAAACGCTTGTCGCGGATCGACAGGCCAAGGTGGTAAGGGCCTTGCGGCGCAGGGCGATCCTCGCGCACAGGCAGGGCGAAAACGTTATCCTCCAGCAGATCGAACATCGCGACTTTGCGTTCTTGTTCGATCTCGGGGGTGGGCGGGGGCAGGTTCGCATCGTCAAGGACGATATGCGTGATGCGCGACATTGGCTTCTCAATTCTATCAAATCTTTGACGGACCTTAGCCCGCCCACCCGCGTTGATCAATCGGCGTCGCTGCGTCTAGTCGTTCAACTTGCGCAGGCGCGCCGTGACCGAAAGGCCATGCGCCTCTAGGCTTTCGGAGCGGGCAAGCCGTTCTGCCGCTGGCCCGATGGCGCGCAAGGCGTCCGGTGTCATGCGCGCCAAGGTCGTGCGCTTCATGAAATCAAGCACCGACAGGCCCGAGGAAAACCGCGCTGAACGCGCCGTTGGCAACACGTGGTTCGGCCCGCCGACGTAATCGCCAATCGCTTCGGGGGTCCACTGTCCCAGAAAAATCGCACCAGCATGGGTGATTTGCGCGCTCAGCGCATCAACATCAGCCACGCAAAGTTCAAGGTGTTCAGGTGCGATGCGGTTGCTGAGCGCCGCCGCAGTAGCGATGTCCGGCACCGTGATGATCGCCCCGTTATCGCGCCAGCTGGCACCTGCAATTGCACGACGCTCAAGGGTTTCGAGCCGTTTATCGACGGCAGCAGCGACCGCCTGGCCAAACCCCGCATCGGTGGTAATCAGGATGGATTGCGCACTTTCGTCATGTTCTGCCTGAGACAGCAAATCAAGGGCGATCCAGTCGGGATCGTTATCCTGATCGGCAATCACCAGAATTTCCGAGGGGCCTGCGATCATATCGATGCCGACTTTGCCAAAAACCCGCCGCTTGGCCGCCGCCACATAGGCATTTCCCGGGCCGGTAATCTTGTCGACCGGCGGGATCGTTTCGGTGCCATAGGCCAGTGCGGCAACCGCCTGCGCGCCGCCAATGCGGTAGATTTCATCCACCCCCGCAATGCGCGCCGCCAACAGAACGAGCGGATTGAGAATACCGTCCGGCGTGGGCACGACCATGGCAAGCCGTGCAACGCCAGCGACCTTGGCAGGGATCGCGTTCATCAGCACCGAACTGGGATAGCTGGCCAGCCCCCCCGGCACATAAAGCCCCGCCGCTGAAACTGCCGTCCAGCGCCAACCCAGTGTCGCACCGGCCTCATCCGTCCATTCGGCGTCTTCGGGCAGCTGGCGTTCGTGATAGGCACGGATGCGGGATGCTGCCATTTCAAGCGCGGCACGGTCTTCGGCCGAAACCTGCGCCACGGCAGTATCGACTTCGGCTGTGGTAATCCGCAGGGTCTGGGGCGTCAGGGTGATGCGGTCAAATTTTTCGGTCAGCGCGATGACCGCAGCGTCACCAGTGGCGCGGACCTGTGCGATGATATCAGCGACCGTGTCATCCACATCGGGGCTGTCTTCACGCTTGGCGGACAACAGGGCGGTAAATGCCTGTTCAAAATCTGACTGAGCATAGTCAAGAAACTGGGGCATGGGATTTCCTTTTCCGCCGGGGCTGAACTTGGGCCGGGCATGGTTTGGGATGGTTATGCAAGCGCTTCGCGCGAGGATATTTAAGAGCCAGAGAAGGAGTCAGGCCGGATGTTCCGGCAGCTTGCGGGAAGGCGCTGTGTAAGGGCGGGTCACGTCCTTGAGGGTCACTTCGAGCGCCTCTACGTTGAGCCGGATTGCCCCGTCGCCTGCAAGCGTCAGGATCACGTCGCCAGAGGGCGTGTCAGTTTCGGCGAATTCGATCTGCAACAGCGACAGGATTGTATCGGCGTCGCCCTTGTTGACGCCTTGGCTTGAGACGCGCTGGACGTTGTTGAACATCAGAACCGATTGTACGCGTTCCGCAGCGTGACGGGTTTTGCCGGTATCTTCCCAACGGACACGGTTCAACAGCAGGGCAAAGCGCGCACCTTTCTGGTGCCAGCGCATTTCAGAGGCAGGGAAAACTGCGTCCTGCACCAGTGACGAGATCACCTTGAGGTCATCGGCGTCCAAGGCACCAAGGTTCAGCGGTGCCTCGCGGCCATCTTCGAAACGTGCATCTTGAGTCATTGTTCTTTGATCCGTTCGATGTTTGCACCGACGCCGCGCAACTTGGCCACGACGTGTTCATAGCCACGGTCCAGATGGTAGACGCGGTTCACTTTGGTTTCGCCTTCTGCGGCCATCGCAGCAAGGATCAGCGACACGGAGGCGCGCAGATCGGTTGCCATCACCGGCGCCCCCTTAAGCTTGGTCACACCCGTCACCGTGGCTGTGCCGCCATGGACCTCGATACTGGCCCCCATCCGGATCAATTCGGGCGCGTGCATAAAGCGGTTTTCAAAGATTTTCTCCTCGAGAACAGAGGTGCCTTCGGCGGTACACAACAGCGCCATCATCTGCGCCTGCAAATCGGTGGGAAAGCCGGGGAACGGTTCGGTCGTCACGTTCACCGCACTGATCACACCATTGCGCCGCGCAACCTTGAGGCCTTTTTCAGTCTCGGAGACGTTGATGCCGGCCGCGTCGAGCTTTTCGCAAAAGGCTTGCAACAGGTTGATCCGACCGCCCAGCAATTCAACTTCGCCGCCACAAATGGCGGGGGCGAGCATATAGGTGCCCAATTCGATCCGGTCGGTGACCACGCGGTGTGTCGCACCGCCCAGACGGTCAACACCCTGAATTTCGATCCGGCTGGTGCCGTCGCCCTCGATCTGCGCCCCCATGGCGCGCAGGCAATCCGCGAGATCCACGATTTCGGGTTCGCGGGCGGCGTTATTGATAACGGTCGTCCCCTTGGCCAAGGTCGCGGCCATCATGATGTTTTCCGTCGCCCCGACAGAGGCGAACGGGAAATCAATTACCGCACCCTTGAGAGAGCCACCTTGCGCCTTGGCGTGCAAATACCCGTCGCGCAGGTCAATTTCTGCGCCCATCAGCGCCAGGCTGTCGGTGTGAATGTCCATCGGGCGCGCGCCAATCGCACACCCGCCGGGCAGCGACACTTGTGCGTGACCTTCGCGGGCCAGCAAAGGCCCTAGCACCAAATTCGAGGCGCGCATTTTGCGCACGATGTCATATTCGGCGCGGGTGTTGATCTCTCCGTGGCACGAGAGCGCGAGAACCTTGCCCTCTTGCATCGTCGATACTTCGGCCCCGAGCGAGCGCAGCAGCTCTGTCATGGTGCGAATATCCGACAAGCGCGGCGCGTTTGTCAGGGTCAGCGGTTCCTCGGACAGCAAGGTCGCGGGCATCAAGGTCAGACACGCATTCTTGGCCCCTGCAATCGGGATTTGCCCTGACAGCGCGCCGCCGCCTTTGACCACAATAGAATCCATCGTTCAGCCTTCCTTGTCTTGGTCTGTATGACCAGTGCCTGCCTGCGCTTCGCCAGACCATTCTTGATCGGCCTGCATTTTATCAGTCTGCTCTTTATCCGTCCGCGCACGTGCCTGTGCTTTGCGCCGGCCCATATTGGCCTTGAGCGCAGCCTTCAGCCTGTCTTCTCGATTTTGCTTCGGAGTGCGGGGCTTTTGCGGGGCGGTATCTTGTGACATTGCCATTGTCTAGCGTAGCGGGCGGATATGGTCCAGATTGCGCTTGCACCAATTTGCGAATGCGGCTAATCACCCGCCCACAGTGCTGGAGTAGCTCAGTGGTAGAGCGCGTCATTGGTAATGACGAGGTCGGGAGTTCAATCCTCCCCTTCAGCACCATTTCACAATAGTTTTGTATGTAGATAAGCGGGCTAGATCTTGATTGCCCCCACATGCGCGATCTATGCGGCGGAATATCGACGCTGGGACTATTTGTGAAAGGCAACCTGCCCGCGCCAAGACAGCGCAGGCAGGCATAATTTCTTCAGGCGGCGTTTTTGCCCGATAAGATACTTTCAACAAGGATTTGGACCCGCAACGCTTCGTCCAAGGTTGCCAGACGGTTCGGTTTGCCCGCCACCAACAGGGCAAGATCATCCAACTGCGCCTTTAGGCTAACCGCGCGTGGGTCTGACACATCAGCACTGACAGGTGCGAAATCACCCCCGTTAGATTTGGCATCGCGGTAAAAATCAGCGATTCGGCGGCTGGTTTTTGATCCTTTGATCGTCAGTTCCTGACGGTCGGGCTGTGCGCCCCCCACGGACCCCATGATTGTTACAACCGCGCCATTCTCTGCGATCAACCTTGCCGCCACATGGGTTTCGCACAGATCGCTATTCGGGGGGGTATCGGCCCGCGCCCAGACCAACTGCAGCGGGCCCAAGATACGTTCCGAGAAGAACAGGAAATGCGAGACGACTTCGCGGGTCATACCGCCTTCGGCGGCAAAGCGCAGCCAGTCTGCCGATTGCTGCCATGCGCGCGGCCAATTGGCATAGGTAACGACGATATCCGCACCCATTAGATCGCCCAATTCGCCCGATTGCGCCGAAGCCGCCACATCGGTCAGCGCAGCCCCTGCCGCTTGGGTGAAATTGACTGCTGCAGGGACACCCAACGCCGTGATTTGCGCCACAAGATCGCGGCTTTCGGCGATATCGACGCCAAGGGGTTTTTCGAGGAACACAGCCTTGCCCAACCTCGCAGCCGCCAAGGCGTAAGCTTTGCGCGGCACCGGCGGACAGGCAAGATAAACCAGATCAGCGGCGGCGATTGCAGCAGCGGCATCCGCCGCGATCTGTGCGCCGGGCACAATGGCTTGGGCGGCTTGGCAGGCTGGGTGATCCGGGTCCCAGATGGCCGTAACCTTAAAATCCGGGTGTGGGTTCATGTGTTCCAACATGCGCCGGCCCATGATGCCCAAACCGATGATTGCTGTTGTAATGGTCACTGGAAATCCCCTGAAATCTTGCAGGACGGTTTCAAAGCCTGCGTTGCCCTATGGTCAAGGTGACAGTGTCACGCTGCCCCTCGCTGTGCCAGCCGGGTTTTGCCTTACCCTGCGTTCCGTGGTCAACCACCGCACATTTACAGCGCAGCAAGAAACCACAAGGCATCTATTTGGCGGCCATTTCCGGCGTGCTGGTCCCGATATCCCAGAACAGTCCGGCCATCACCTGCATAGCCTCGCGGCAGACGGGTTTCAACACATGCTCATCAGGGGCGTGCTGATTGCAGCCCAGATAGCTATGGGGAATCCAGATGGTGGGCAGCCCCAGAACATGTGCGAAACAATCGTTAGGCAAAGAGCCTGCCAGATTGGGCAATACATGCGGGTCCTTGCCGGTGGTCCGTTCCAAAGAGGCCCGCACATAGGCCACCCAAGGGTGATCCGGGTCCAGACGGGTCGCAGGAAATTCCCCCTGATCCAGCGGCTGGATCTGCACCTTTTGCAACCCCTGCGCATCCAGATGACGGCGCAGCGCGGGCAGTGCATTTTCGATATCGGTGCCCACCACATAGCGCATCGCGCAGCGCGCCCATGCGGTCGGGGAAATCGCGTTAACGGGGGCCTCGGTATTGCCGGATTTCATCGCCAGAACAGTAAAGCTGTTCCAGCCATAGGCGCGTTCGGCGGGGGTCAGGTCTGCCTCGCCCCAATCCATGTCTACGGTGGGTTCCGCGTTCGTCCCGACCGGCAGATCGCGCAATGCCGCGCGCAGTTTCGGTGTCAGGCTGGTCGGCCGCCATTCGGGAATCTGCAACTGACCACGGGCATCCGTGATGCTGGCAACGGCATGGGCCAGCAGCATCGCAGGATCAGCCAAAAGCCCGCCCCAGTTGCCCGAATGATGCGCGCCCTTGCGCAGGTCAACCACCAGATCAAACCCCAGAACGCCCCGCGCGCCCATGAACATTGTCGGCTGTGTCGCACTTAACCGTGGGCCATCCGATGCAATCAGCATATCAGCCTGCAACGTATCGCGGTGTAGCGCCATCATCTCGGACAGACCTGGGGAGCCTATTTCCTCGCTCATCTCCAGAACGATTTTGACGTTGAAGCCCAGCGTGCCGCGCACTGAGAGGACCGCCTCAAGCGCTGCGATATTGATCAGATGCTGGACTTTGTTATCGGCTGAACCGCGTCCGTACAAACGGTCACCGTCCGGCGTCAATTCGAATGGTGCCAGACCATCGCGCCATTGCCCGTCCTGCCCCCAGATCACATCGCCATGGCCGTAGGTCAGCACCGTTGGCAGGTCCGGATCTTCGATCCGTGTCCCCAGCAAAAACGGGCCACCTGTTTTTTCAATGCTGGGATTGGCGTGGATCGCGCAGTCGAACCCCATCGCCTCAAGCCGTGGCTGGATCGCTTGGGTCAGGTATTCATGCAACACGGGGGCCTGATCGGGGTTCTGGCTTTCGCTGCGATAGGCAACCAGTGCTGCAAGCTCGGCCTCCAAACGCCCGCTTTCAAAATAGGTGGTCGCTTGAGCAATCGCGGCGTCGCGGGTCATAAGATAAAGGTCCGTTCATTCGGGATTAGAGGCGGCACAGACATTGGCCAAACTACCGCCCATGATTGATCGCCCGGGCGGGGCATGCAAGATGCATTTGCCGCGCGACAAGCCGCCCGATGCCCCTGTCAATCGATCCGCTTAACCCCTTGCAGCACAAGTTCATCGACATGGTCACCGTGCAACACCGATACATCGCCAGTTGTCTCAAGCACCACGGCGCGTATCTTTGACATATCAAGAGCATTCGCTTCGCGCAATTTCGCGATCAGATCGCCTTTGCTGACGCGGGTGGCCTCCAGTGCCCGCTGGCAGATCACGCCGTCCTCCATCAAGATCACAGGGTCATTTTGGATCACCGATAGAAAAACATCTGATCGCTGTCGCAAGAACGCCGCGGTGAATTGAAGGCAGAAAAGGACAGTGATCGCAGCTATGCCCTGAACAAGCGACGCCCAGCTTGTCGCCGTCGCCATCCCTGCCAGCAAAGACCCAACCGCGATTGTCATCACAAAGTCGAAATTGGTCATCTTGGAAAACGACCGCAGACCAAAAAGTCGCACCAGCAGAATAATCCAGACCAGTCCCACAGCGCCCAACACCAATCCGCGTGCAAGCGCATCGGGAATTTCACTGCCAAAAATCATGTCGGTCTCCTAATCGGGTAAAAGCTGCATCGACGCTAAGTATTTCGCACAATTGCGGGCACTTGTGGTTAATGGCATCAGCGGCCCGTGATCGAGGGAGCTGGCCGCTAAACCATTCAATCCGTCGGCGCGCTTCTTTCCTGTGCGCGCGGTTTTGGCACATCCCCGCGACCGGCGGGCCAGCCTTCGCGCTGTCGGGAGCGGTCGCCATCGGTTTCTTCGGTTTGATCGTGAAACAGATGCACCTGTGTCGGATAGGGCATGTCGATCCCTTCGGCATCCAGCGCCTTGTAGACCGCGACCAGAACGTCACCAAATGTGTGAATTTGCGACGCACGGTCAGATTTCGTCCACCAGCGCAGGCGGACGATGTTTGCAAAGTCGCCCAGTTCAACCGGAATGGTTTCGGGGGCCGGGTCGCTAACCACGCCTGCAACTTGCGCGCATGCGTCTTCCATCAATTTACGTGCTACGTCCCAATCGTCGTTGCAGCCAATGCCGATATCATATTGCGACCGCCGTATGTCGAACGCGGTATTGACCACAACGCTATCGGTGTAAATGTCGGAATTGGGGATCACCACGCGCCGACCGTCATAGGTTTTGATCATGGTTGCACGGGTCTCGATCTTTTCGACGGTGCCCTCGTGGCCACCCGACACGATCTGGTCGCCGACCTCAAAGGGTTGGCGCAGCAAGATTAGAATGCCTGCCAACATGTTCTGCAAAATATCCTTGAAGGCAAAACCGATCGCGACCGAACTGACACCAAGGCCCGCAAATAAATCACCGGGGGTGATCGACGGCGCGACGACCGTGATCGCCAACATGACGCCCACAACGACAAGCGTCCAACGGATCAGCGAACCGCCGACATCACCCAGATTGCCACGGCCACGCTTGTCCAACGTCCGGCGCACCAAGGCTCCGATGCCAAGCCCCAACAGCCAGAAAATGATCGCAACCACGACAGCAACGCCGATATTGGGCAAAAGCTTGTAAAACCCGTCAAGCCACGCATCCAGCTTGTCAAAAATCAGGCCCGGGTTTGCGTCGATTTCTTCCATGCTTTCGAAATCCTATCATTGTCTCAGGGCGTTACGTGTCGTCGCGTCATGTCGGCAGAGCCGCCCCATTTCGCGCAAATTCGAGGTCTGTGCAGCATAAACCCCGCCTTCTGAGATTTGGTTCCCTCATGTGCCTGTTTTTTACGCACAGCTTCTTGGGCGTGGCTGTTGGCCAATGCTAGGCGCATTCCCGTGAAATTACAGCGGGGGCAATCGTTTGCACTGTGCGCGGCAATCGGCACGAGGGTCTGAATCCTGACTGTGATCCGCGGAATTACCCTAATCTTGTTGCCGCCCCTTGGCAGAACGGCCATGCTGAACCGTAGGAGCACCCAAATATGTCAATTACCGCCAGTATCTATCACCTCACCCATTACAAGTATGACCGGCCGGTCACCTTGGGCCCGCAAATTATCCGCCTGCGCCCTGCCCCGCATTCGCGCACCCGCGTGATTTCGCATTCGCTCAAGGTGTCGCCGGAAAATCACTTTGTGAACCACCAGCAAGACCCCTATGGCAACTGGCTGGCGCGTTTTGTGTTCCCCGAACCGGTGATGGAATTCAAAATCGAGGTTGATTTGGTCGCCGACATGTCCGTCTACAACCCGTTCGATTTCTTCGTCGAGGAAGCCGCGACCAAGTTTCCCTTTACCTATGGCGATGAAATTGCCCCCGACCTGAGCATCTATATGCAGCCCGAACCTGTCGGCCCGCTGTTGTCGGATTTCATGAAAACGATTTCGCGCAATCCGATGGTAACAGTCGATTTTCTGGTGATGCTCAACAGCCGTCTGGCGTCCGAGATCAACTACGAGATCCGCATGGAACCGGGCGTGCAAACCGCCGAGGTCACCCTTGGCCGTGCATCAGGATCGTGCCGTGACAGCAGTTGGCTATTGGTGCAAATCCTGCGGAATTTGGGTTTGGCAGCGCGGTTCGTGTCAGGGTATCTGATCCAGTTGAAACCGGACCTCAAGGCGCTCGATGGCCCGTCGGGGACGGAAAACGATTTCACCGATCTGCATGCTTGGGTCGAAGTATATCTGCCCGGCGCAGGCTGGGTTGGCCTTGACCCGACATCGGGATTGCTGGCGGGCGAAAGCCACGTGCCGCTGGCCGCAACACCGCATTATCAAAACGCGGCCCCCATCGCCGGTGTCGCGTCATATGCCGAGGTCGATTTTTCCTTCGACATGCAGGTCAAACGCACGGCTGAACACCCGCGCATCACCAAGCCGTTTTCAGATACATCTTGGGACGCGCTGAACAAGCTTGGCCAAGACATCGACAAACGGCTTGAGGCCGGCGATGTGCGCCTGACCATGGGCGGCGAGCCGACATTCGTGTCGATCGACGATTTTGAAGGCCCCGAATGGAACACCGACGCCGTCGGTCCGACCAAACGCGGGCTGGCGGATAAACTGATCCGCCGCCTGCAGGATAAGTTTTCGACCGGCGGTTTACTGCACTACGGCCAAGGCAAATGGTACCCCGGCGAAACCCTGCCGCGTTGGACGTTCTCGATGTTCTGGCGCAAGGACGGGCATCCGATCTGGAAAGACGCTGACCTGCTTGCCCGCGAAGACACCGCAGAAGATGTAGGCCCCAATGATGCGCAGGCACTGTTGGTCGAAATCGCGCGCAGCCTGTCCGTGCCCGGTGAAAACGTGCTGCCCGCCTTTGAGGACCCCGCCGAGTGGATCATCAAGGAAAGCAATCTGCCTGAAAACGTGACGCCCGAAAATTCCAAGCTGAAAGACCCCGAAGAGCGCGCCCGCATTGCCAAGGTGTTCGAACGCGGTCTGACCACCCCTGCGGGCTATGTGCTGCCGGTGCAACGCTGGCAGGCCCGTGCGGAAAGCCGCTGGATGTCAGAGGTCTGGAACCTGCGCCGCGGCAAAGTATATTTGGTCGCGGGGGACAGCCCTGTGGGTTACCGCTTGCCGCTTGGTACCCTGCCCCACATCCCCGACAGTGATTATCCGTTCGTCTACCCCCAAGATCCGACAGAACCCCGCGTACCGCTGGTCGAGCCTGAGCAGGCACAAGAACGACACCAAGCCATTGCCAGCCGGACCGAAGATACCAGCGCCAGCCAGACGCAGGTCGAACAGACGCTGGGCGATCTGACCGGTGCCGTTCGCACGGCGATTTCCGTGGAACCGCGCGACGGCAAGCTGTGCGTGTTCCTGCCGCCGGTTGAAACCCTCGAGGATTACCTCGAACTGATCTCGGCCACGGAAAACGCCGCCAAGACCATTGGCCGCAAGGTGCTGATCGAAGGCTATTCGCCGCCCAGCGATCCGCGCATTGACGTGATCCGCGTGGCCCCCGACCCCGGTGTGCTTGAGGTCAACGTGCATCCCGCAGCGTCTTGGGCGGAATGTGTGCACACCACAGAAACCGTATACGAGGAAGCCCGCCAAACCCGTCTGGGCACCGATAAATTCATGATCGACGGTCGGCATACAGGTACCGGCGGCGGCAACCACGTCGTTGTTGGCGGGGCCACAACCACTGACAGCCCGTTCTTGCGCCGTCCTGATCTGCTCAAAAGCCTGATCCTGTTCTGGCAGCGCCATCCTAGCCTGTCCTATCTGTTCTCGGGTACGTTTGTCGGCCCCACATCCCAAGCGCCGCGCATCGACGAGGCCCGCCATGATGCACTATACGAGCTGGAAATCGCGCTCGACCAGATCTGGCCACCGACCGAGGACACGCCGCCGCCACCATGGCTGACCGACCGTTTGCTGCGCAACAGCCTGATCGACGTGACCGGCAACACCCACCGGACCGAGATTTGCATCGACAAGCTGTTCTCGCCTGATGGCCCCACGGGCCGTCTGGGTCTGGTCGAGTTTCGCGGCTTTGAGATGCCGCCGAACCCGCGGATGAGCCTTGCGCAGCAGGTGTTGATCCGCGCCATCATTGCGCGGTGTTGGGAAAGCCCGATCAGCGGCAAGCTGACCCGATGGGGCACAACCCTGCACGACCGTTTCATGCTGCCCGCCTGCATCTGGGACGATTTTCTGGACGTGCTGGACGACCTCAAGGGGCACGGCATGGCACTGGACCCTGCGTGGTTCAAAGCGCAGGCTGAATTCCGTTTCCCCTTCTGCGGCGAAGTCACCTATGAGGGCGTGACGCTGGAACTGCGCCAAGCGCTTGAGCCGTGGCATGTCTTGGGCGAAACCGGCGCGATTGGCGGTACGGTGCGCTATACTGACAGTTCAGTTGAACGGCTGCAGGTCAAGCTGACTGGCCCCAACCCGGACCGGTACCGCGTGACGGCAAACCAACGGTTTGTGCCGCTGCAACAAACCGCCAAAAACGAAGAACGCGTCGGCGGTGTGCGGTTCAAGGCGTGGAAACCCGCCGTGTCCCTGCATCCTGTGCTAGAGGTCGACGCACCGCTGACCTTTGACATCTATGACACATGGACAGGGCGTTCCCTGGGCGGCTGTCGTTATCACGTTGCCCACCCGGGCGGGCGCAATTTCGATACCTTCCCCGTGAATGGCAACGAGGCCGAAGCGCGGCGTTTGTCGCGGTTTGAACCGATGGGCCATACCACGAACAGCTACACCCCAACCGACGAAACGCCGCATCCGGAATTCCCCATGACGCTTGATTTACGGCGGCGTCCCGGTTTGTAACGCATGCAGAATTCCCAGCATACTCAAGGCACCCCCGGCCCGCGCGATCTTTTGACGGGGTACCGCCAGCAGGCGGGCAACCGCGACGAAATGTTGGATGGCGCGGGCAATGTGAAACCGGTGTGGCAGGAATTTCTGGACCACCTGCAACGGCTTGATGATGCGGAACTGACCCATCGGTTTGCCCGTGGCGGACAATATCTGCGTGATGCGGGGGTGCTGTACCGGCAGTATGACGAAACGGTTTCAGTAGATCGTGGCTGGCCGCTTAGCCACTTGCCGGTGATGCTAAGCGAGGCGGAATGGCGCGAGATTTCAGCGGGCCTGATCCAGCGCGCCGACCTTTTGGAACATGTCGTGCGCGACCTTTATGGGCCCGGTGAACTGGTCGCCTCGGGCCAGTTGCCCGCGACATTGCTGACACAAAACCCCGCTTGGCTGCGGCCCATGGTGGGGGTCAAACCGGCCAACGGGAATTTCCTGAACCTGCTGTCCTTTGAAATCGGGCGCGGCCCCAACGGCAAATGGTGGGTGATCAGCGATCTGATCGAAGCACCATCAACCGCAGGGTTCGTGATTGAAAACCGGGTCGCGATGACCAAGATTTTTCCGAATTTTTTCAGCCGATCGAATGTGCACCGCATCGCCGGATTCTTTCAGGATTTCCAACAACAGCTGTTCAATCTGCGCGGCACTGCCAAGGGGCAGATCGCGTTGCTATCCTCGGGACCTGCGAACCAGAACTATGCCGAACACGCCTATATCGCACGATATTTGGGGATGCTGTTGGTCGAAGGTGAGGATCTGATCGTACAAGACGGTCATGTGATGGTGCGCACTGTTGCTGGGCCAAAACCGCTCAGCCTGCTGTGGAACCGCGTACCAAGCGCGCTGTGCGACCCACTTGAGCTGGACCAGACGTCGCTGATCGGCACGCCCGGACTGGTGGACGCCTTGCGGCAGCAGCAGTTGCATATGGTGAACGCAGTCGGTGCCGCGGTGCTAGAGACACGTGCGCTGATGGCGTTCTTGCCCAAAATCGCACGTCAGCATTTTGGCGCGGCGCTGAAACTGCCCAATATTGCCACGTGGTGGTGTGGTCAGGAAACCGCACGCGATCATGTGATCAAGAACCGGGACACCATGATGGTGGGGTCCGCCTTTTCGACAGTGCCGCTGATGGCCGATAGCGCCAGCAGCCCTGACACTGAAATGCCCCAAGGTCCCGGCCAGCAAGAGATCACAGCGCTTTTGCGCCGCTCTGGCCGGGAGTTGGTCGGTCAAGAAGCCATCACGCTGTCCACGACCCCGACCTACGAAGATGGTGCGCTGGTTGCACGGCCCATGTGTATCCGCCTGTTTCTGGCCCGCACGCCCGATGGCTGGCAGGTGATGCCCGGCGGCTATGCGCGGGTCAGCGCGGGCAATGACGCCAAGGCCTTTGCCATGCAGCGCGGCGGCAAAGTGGCCGATGTCTGGATCAGGGGTGACCAGCCCGTTGAGACCCCCAGCCTGCTGGTGTCGGGTGCCGCGGAAAACCGGGCGGCATCATCACGGGCGGCCCTGCCCAGCAGGGCGGCAGATAACCTGTTCTGGCTTGGCCGCTATGTTGAACGCGCCGAACAGAACATCCGCCTGTTTCGCGCCTATTATGCGCGGATCAACGATGGTGCGGCCCATGATGCGCCCTTGCTGGCCTTTATGCGCAATCATCTAATGCAAGACGTTGACGCCCGGCCCGGTGCAATGGCCGAACGGTTCGGCACGCCGTTGGATATGGCGCTGAATGCCGCCCGCAAAATCGGGGACCGGTTTTCGCCTGATGGGTTGATGGCCCTGCGGGCCTTGGTCGCGACGACCGCTGATCTGGATCAGCGTGATATCCCCCTCGAAGAGTTCCCCAAAGAGATCAGCCAGTTGCTGCGCCAAATCACCGGATTTGCCGGTCTGGTGCATGAAAATATGTATCGCTCTGACGGCTGGCGGTTCCTGAGCCTTGGTATATCGCTGGAACGCGCCGCAAATATAGCGCAACTTTTGTCCCAACTGGTGGGGGATGATGCCCCTGACGGCGCGCTGGATCTGGCCCTTGAGGTGGGCGACAGCGTGGTGTCCTACCATGCGCGGTTTTCGATTTTGGCCAATAGGTGGGCGATCACCGATATCCTTGGCGTTGACGATCAAAACCCGCGTTCGATCCGCTATCATGTGTCGCGGGCCAAACGGCATATCGCGGAACTACCGGGGCAGAATGACAGTCACGTTCTCTCGGATCTTGCGCGCAAAATTTTGCTGCTTGAGACAACGCTGGCTGCCAGTGCGCCATCCGCATTGACGCCCGCGATGCTGGAAAAGGTCAAAACTGACATCTGGGACATCGCCGATGCCCTGACCCAAGCGCATCTGGTCTAGGCCGTGCTCTATGATATCCGACTGACGATTGCCCACCGATATGCGGGCTCTGCCGACAACGGGCGGCATCTGCTGCGGGTGTTGCCACGCCAGATGCCGGGCCGACAACGCGTTTCGGCCCATCTGGTTGACGTAACGCCCCACCCCGACCAGCGCCACGACAGCGTTGATTTCTTTGGCAATGCGGTCACCACGGTCACCCACCTTGAGGCGCATTCCGAGATGTCGATCCGCATGTCGTCGCGGGTCGAGATTACAGCATCCCCCGGCTTTGCAGGTACGCAATTGGACCTTGCCGAACTGCGCGGCGCCCTGACTGAACATCGCGCCCTGAACGCCGCATCGCCGCTGCATTTTCTCGGCCCCTCTCCGCGATTGCGGCCAATTGCAGACATCGCAGATTTCGCGCACATGAACTGCGATCCAGCCGCCCCTGTCGCCCAGACCGTCGCGCGCCTTGGCGAAGCTTTGCATCATTTCATGACCTTTGATGCGTCCGCCACCACCGTTGATACCGACGCCGCCGAGGCTTTTGCCAAACAGCGCGGCGTGTGTCAGGATTTGTCGCATATCATGATTCTTGCCCTGCAATCCTTGGGCATTCCGGCAGGCTATGTCAGCGGCTACCTGCGCACCCTGCCCCCTCCGGGTGGTGTTCGCCTCGAAGGGGTCGATGCGATGCATGCTTGGGTACAGGCCTGGTGTGGACCTGATCAGGGCTGGGTCGAATACGACCCGACCAATGCGACCTTTGTCGGCACAGATCATATCGTGGTCGGGTACGGCCGCGATTATTCCGATGTCAGCCCGGTCATTGGCTATCTGCGATCCTCTGGCAAACAGACCAATTCGCAATCGGTTGACGTGGCCTGCGTCGACTGACCGACTGCCAAAGCTACAGCGCCAGATCAGCGATCAGCATGTCTTTCGAATAATCCGCCTTAAGCTTGCGCGGTCCGTTGCGCCCGCCTTCGACCACGATGAAACTATCGCCAAGCGCGTAGGCGAAATCGGCGTTTTGTTCGACCAGCAAAATCGCCATCTCGCCCTGCGCCCGCAGCAAGCGCAGTGCATCCCCGATTTGTTCGATGACATTGGGCTGAATGCCTTCTGTCGGTTCGTCCAGCAACAAAACCGTCGGTTTGGCAATCAGCGCCCGCGCGATGGCCAGTTGCTGTTGCTGCCCCCCGGACAAATCGCCACCGCGCCGTCCGCGCATATCGCGCAGCACTGGAAACAGATCAAAGATGGCATCGGGGATGAACCGTTCGGCCTTGGGCAGGCAGGCAAATCCGGTTTCGAGGTTTTCATGGACGGTCAGCATCGCGAACACCTCGCGGCCCTGTGGCACATAGCCTATTCCGGCGCGGGCCGCCTGAAACGCGGTGTTCAGCCGCACGGGCTTGCCGCCAACCGAAATGGTACCGCCAGACGCCGGATGCCGCCCCGCTATCGCCTTGAGCAAGCTGGTTTTACCCACGCCATTATTGCCCACCACCGTCGTGATCTGGCCCTGTGGGGCCTCGAATGACATCTCGTAAAGGATGCGGCTTTGGCCGTAGTGCAGGTCAAGGTTTTCAACGTTAAGCATGGCCGCGCCCCAGATAAACTTCGATCACCGTCGGGTTCGAGGTCACGTGATCCAAAGACCCTTCCGCCAGCACAGACCCTTCGTGCAGCACGGTCACCTTGCAATTCAGTCTGCGCACAAATTCCATGTCATGTTCCACGACAACGACCGCGCGGGTTTTGGCCGCACGCTTCAGAATGTCGGTGGTCTTTTCACGTTCCTCGACGGTCATCCCGGCGGCAGGTTCATCGACCAGCAACAGGCGCGGCTCTTGCGCCAGCAACATGCCGATCTCCAGCCATTGCTTTTGCCCGTGGCTCAGCTCTCCTGCGATGCGGGTCAAACTGTCGGACAGGCCAATTTCTTCGGCAATTGCTTCGATCCGCGTGCCATTGGCGGGGGTTCTGCGATGCAACAGAACCGCCAACGGTCCGCGCGGATTTTTCAGCGCCATGGCAAGGTTTTGCCGCACGGTCTGTGCCTCAAACACCGTGGGTTTTTGAAATTTCCGCCCGATGCCTGCGTTGGCGATGTCCGCCTCGGACATGCCAAGCAGGGAAATGTTGCGTTCCCCCCAGATGACCACACCTTCGTCCGGCTTGGTCTTGCCGGTGATGATATCCATAAAGGTGGTTTTACCCGCACCATTTGGCCCGATGATGGCGCGCAATTCAGGTTCGGCAATCTGGATCGACAGGCTGTTGATGGCCTTGAACCCGTCAAAGCTGACCGACACGCCCGACACTTCTAGCAAGGTTGTGTTCATGACGGTTTCCTTACCAGATAGTCAAACAAGCCGCCGATGCCCTTGGGAAAGAACAGCGTCACGCACACGAACGAGAAGCCCAGCAGCACCAGCCACCAGTCCGTCCACAAGATCGTATAGAACCCCAGATCAATCGCCGGCGCGCCGCCGCCCGTGAACCAGCTGGACAGCAACGACACAAAGGCTGCACCGATGACCGCGCCATACAGCCGCCCGCGCCCGCCAATGGCGACCCAGACCGCCAGATAGATTGACGCGATTGTGGCCAGCTCTGCCGGGTTGATGATGCCCGCCTGAGGGTAGTAAAGCGCACCAGCGATACCGGAAACCACCGCCGTCAGCGTAAAGATGAACAGCTTGTAGCTTTCAACCCGGTAGCCCAGAAACCGCACCCGCGCCTCGTTATCGCGGATACCTTGGATGACGCTGCCCATCTTGCCCGATACGACCCACGCAAACAGGATATACCCCAAAGCCAGCGCCAGTGCCGACCCCAGAAAGAACACCAGACTGATGACCGCCTGAGGTGTTTGTTCAAACCCCGGGATATTTTGCAGACCCGACAGGCCGTTATTGCCACGCAACCCGCTGTCGTTTTGAAACAGCCATAAGGACAAGGCCAAGGTCATCGCTTGGGTCAGGATCGACAGGTAAACGCCTGTCACACGGCTGCGAAAGGCGAGCCACCCAAAGACCAGCGCCAGCAGGCCGGGCACAAGCACCACCATCAACAGCTGCAAAAACAAGCTGTCGGAAAAGGCCCAGAGCCACGGGAACTCCGAACTGCCCACGACGCCAAAAATCTGGTTGCCGATGGCATCTGACACTTCTTGCGCGGTGGGAGGGATGATCTGACCCTCTAGGCTGTTCAAGACGATAATTTCGGTGCGCGCATACATCAGCCACATACCAATCGCATAGCCGCCAATGCCAAAGAACGCAAAGTGGCCCAAGGACAGGATGCCGCAATAGCCCCAGACCACATCCATCGCGATGGCGATCAGACACAGGCACAGCGTCTTGCCCAAGGTCTTGACCATCGAGGTCGAGATGAGGCCGGTGCCTGCCGCCTCTGATCCCACGACTACTGCCAGCGTGAATAGCCCCAAAACGGCGATGAACCACAGGATGGACGGGTTTTGGGAAAGAAATGTTTTACGCATGGGTCAGTCCGCCGCTGCCCGGCCTTTTTGGGCGACGATGCCCTTGGGCCGGAATTGAATGAACAGGATGATAAACAGGACCATATAAGTCTGCGCCGCCAGTGTGTTGGACGGGTTGAACCATTCGATCCCCTTTTGCAAAAAGCCGATCAGCGATGCCCCCGCAAGTGTACCCCAGACGTTGCCAACCCCGCCCACGACCACAGTCATGAAGGATTGAACAATATAATCAGCCCCCATTTCCGAGGTCACCTTGGCGTAAAGCCCGATGGCCACCCCCGCGATACCCGCAATGCCCGACCCAAGGCCAAAGGTCAGCATGTTGATGCGGTCCGGGTTGATGCCCATGCTGGCGGCCATGCCGGGGTTTTGCGTCACGGCACGGACCTCAAGCCCCAGTCGGGTGCGTTTTAGAACGAACAGGATCAGCCCCAGGAACAACAGCGCCAGCACGAAAATAGCGATGCGGATATAGCTGATCTGGATCACATCCGAGAATACCAAAGCGCCGTCCAGCCACGCGGGCGAGGTCAGCGGGCGGGCCTGCGTGCCAAATATGTTCTTGGCCAACTGTTGCAGGGCAATCGAAATACCGAAGGTCGCCAGCAGCGTTTCCAACGGGCGGTGGTAAAGATGGCGGATCACCAACCGCTCCATCACGACACCCGCCGCAAAGGTAATTGCAAAGGCCAGCGGCAGCGCGACGATGATCGACAAGGTGTAGTCGGGCACGAACAACTGCACGACATAGCCCGTATAGGCCCCCATCATGATGAATTCGCCATGGGCCATGTTGATCACGCCCATCACCCCGAAAGTGATCGCAAGGCCAATGGCAGCAAGGAAATAGATCGACGCCAGCGAGAGCGCATCCAGCGTTAAATCAACGGCTTGCGAGACGCCGACGCGGGTCTCGATACTGTTTAAGGCGGCACGCGCTGCTTCGGTGATGGCATTATTTTTTTCTTCGTATGCTTCGTAAAAGACGTAGTTTTCGGTGGCGGCGCGTTGCTCGGCCATGGTGACAAGGGGCGGTACGGTCCCGGCTTGGGCCAGCGCGGTATACGCCCGTTCCCGTGCGTCAAGGGTGTCAAGCTGCGCTGTAGGAATACCACCCGCGCGCCCGTCGACCACATTGGCCGCCAACGCATCGCGGATATCATTATGGTTAACCACTGGCGCGGCAAGCCCGGCATCGACCAACCGGGCATAGGCATCTGCTTGGCCAAGGTCTGATCCCACGGTCAGGATACGCGCCACATTGCCCTTGGGCTGGTCAGCCGAAACCCCGGCTTTGACCGTCAGGATCTGGTTCAACACCGCGCGCGCTTCGATCGACGTATCGGTGGACATGCTGTTGATCGCGGCGATCCGGTCCGGCGTGTCCGGCGCAAAGCTGGCCGAAAGGAAGTTCGCAAGCTGGGTTTTGCGGGCTTTGAGCTTTTTGTCAGGCTCACCCTCTATCGACTTGAGCAAGGGAGCAAGCTGGCTGGCATCGGGCCTGCGGGCGATGGAATCGACAGCCGTGCTGCGGCGGCCAACATCGGGGTCGGTCAGTTGAAATTGCACCAGCGCCGTGCCGATCAAACGACGCACACCACCGTTGGGTTTCAGCTGGGTAAAGGCATTCTCAGGCGCAACCGATTGCGCGCCACTGTCGATATCTTGGATGGCCAGATCATCGCCAGATTGCTTGGCAAAGAAGAATAACCCGTCATCGCGCTGCCATACGCCCTTGTCCTGCCACCGTTCCAGAAAGTCGCTGACCTGTGGCGCGCCAGTAGAAACCAGATCGTCCAAGGTGACCGAAACGCTGCTTCGTGATGGATTTGCGATCTCGTCCGCGTGGATCTGCAAGACCGGTTGCAGATCCTGTGCCTGTGCTGCACCTGCAAGTCCAAGCCCCAGCACCAGAATCAATAAATGGCGAAACATGCTGTCCCTTTTTCCAAAAAGAACGCCAGGCGCGAGGGAGACCCGCGCCCGGCAAAAAGGCTTAGTAGTTGGATTTCAGCTGGACGCAGCTTTTGGTTTCGGTGTTGTACATACCGCATTCCAGATCTTTCCAGTCGGACATCAGCACGGCGGATTCAGGCAAGAAATCTGTCCATGCGTCGCCGGGAACCGGATCGGTCTGGCTGATGATATCAAATTGGCCGTTGGCGGTGATTTCACCGATCAAGACAGGCTTGCTGAGGTGGTGGTTCACCAGCATTTCAGCTGTCCCCCCAGTCAGGTTCGGGAAAGTTTGGCCGTACATGGCTGTGCGTACGGCATCCACATCGGTGGTACCTGCTGCCTCGACCGCATTCACCCACATGTTAAAGCCGATGTAATGGGCTTCCATCGGGTCATTTGTCACACGATCCGTGCTGCCGATAAAGTCCTGCCATGTCTTGATAAATTCGGCATTCGCAGGGGTATCAGCAGACATAAAATAGTTCCACGCGGCCAAGTGACCGACAAGGTTCGTGGTGTCCAGACCGGACAGTTCTTCTTCACCGACCGAAAAGGCAACAACCGGAATATCATCTGCTGATACGTCCGCCGCAGCCAGTTCTTTGTAAAAACCAATGTTGGCGTCGCCGTTGATTGTGGAAATCACGCCGACCTGCTTGCCGTCTTCGCCAAGCGCAACAACGTCGCCGACGATTGTGGCCCAGTCAGAGTGCCCAAATGGCGTGTAGTTCACAAAGATATCTTCTTGCGCGATACCTTTATCCTTCAGGTATTGCTCAAGAATGTTGTTTGTCGTGCGGGGGTAAACATAGTCCGTGCCCAGCAGCGCGAACTTCTCGACACCCAGTTCTTCGAGGAAATAATCAACCGCAGGGATCGCCTGCTGGTTGGGGGCCGCACCGGTGTAGAAGACGTTTTTCGACGATTCTTCGCCTTCGTATTGCACAGGGTAGAAAAGCAGGCCGTTCAATTCTTCGATGACCGGCAAAACCGATTTCCGCGACACCGATGTCCAGTTGCCGAAAATCACGTCGACCTCGTTTACCGTTAACAATTCGCGTGCTTTTTCAGCAAACAGCGGCCAATCCGAGGCCGGATCAACCACGACCGCTTCGATTTGACACCCCAGCACACCGCCTTTGGAATTTTGCTGTTCAACCAGCATCAACATGGTGTCCTTCAATGTCGTCTCAGAGATCGCCATTGTGCCTGACAAAGAGTGCAGTACGCCAAGCTTGACCGGATCAGCACATTCCGCCAGCGCATTTGATGTCGACCCCATCAACGCGACCGTGGCGCAGGTGGCAAATTTATTAAAGTATTTCATAACTTATCCCCTATTGGCGCTGCGGGAACCCGTGCTTAAATGCACTTTCGCCATATCCCCGAACACGATAGATAAGGGCCGCAGCAGTTTTTGTTGTGGTCGTCGCGCAGCGGGAAGTATCTTGCAGGATAGCCCGCCGTGCAGCGATTTTGCCGTGAAGGCATGCGGCAACGATGCATATGCGATTGGCAAACTTGCCAGCCAAAACATTGCCGCTCGAACTGACGTCGGATGATTTTGCCTAAATTACAGGCACAAAGCAGCACAACCGCCTAGCATTTAATCAGTCGAGCCATATGAACGGGCGACCGACGCTTGGTTCGCGCGCGGCCACATAGTCGAACCGAATGGTTTTCAGGCTCATGATTGGGGCTAATCCCGCCTGCACAGGCAGCCCTGCAGAATCATGAATTTACTGTTCCAGCATTCCTCGACAACGAATTGGTGCTCCACACCAGAATGCAGATTCAGCAAAGATTAGCCAAAGACCAATTGGCGGCTTCAAATCTAGGACGGACGATGGCCATCTGTGGCCGATGGCGAAATAAAAACCGAAACAGGTGACTTCTCATCTTAGCCAGCCATAAGCCATCAAGCGGCCACCACACAGCTGCGGCAATAGCAAGGGTAGTTCGGCCGACATGATATTACACGGGGTTCGTAAAGACTTGCGTTCGTATCAGCCATGAGAGGCCTCACCCGCTAGTTGGCCCAGCTTTTGAAGTGGCGCATGCCGTATTTCATCGGAATGGCCGGTGAGGTCATGGCCCGCCCAGAATCTCTCATTCAATTAAGAATAGAGTTCAAGAGTTTGGACGTCATGGCCTGCAGCTTCCCTTCACACAACCACTCGCCGGGCTTCTGCTCGTAATTGGGCTGCCATCGAGAAAGGCGGCCTGACAATGGCTAAACAGGTCATCGTTCTCTCGCACAGCCCCCAAGCTCCCGGTGAGACTCTCGGCAAGGTTTTCCTGCTGAAGCTTACCCTGAGCGATGCACAGTACACCCAAATCGTGCGCCTTTCTTTCACTTGAAAAATGGTTTCTGGCACAATCAATCAGTTCAAAAACCCAGCTAAGCCACCGAAGATTTCAAGCGGTTGGAACGGCCGCCATTATCACCAGTTTCGGCATTAATCTGGAAGGCCGAAACGATGTTTGTTAAGGCCTTGGCTTCTTGTGCCAGTGATTGATTTGTCGCAGCTGTTTCTTCAAACATTGCAGCATTTTTTTGCGTGGCTTGATCTAACCTGCTGACAGCGTCGTTAACTTCCGAAACGTTTTTGGACTGCTCGGTCGCAGATAAGGCGATGGTGTTCATTGCCTTGGATACCCGGCCAATACCTTCCGAAATTGTCGCAATTGAAACATCGGCCTTGCTCGTCAACGCGACCCCCCGTTCGACCGTTTCATTCGTTTCTTTGACAACGGCATTGATTTCGGACGCGGCTTCCGTGCAGCGCTGCGCCAAACTACGAACTTCTGAAGCAACCACTGCAAACCCTTGCCCTGCCTGGCCCGCACGAGCCGCTTCTACACCTGCATTGAGCGCCAAAAGATTTGTTTGGAACGCAATAGAATCAATGACATCAACTATCGATATAATCTTTGAGAACGACATCTCGACTTCGGCCATGGCAGATTTTGTTTCCATCACAACATTCCGACTAATAGCTGCGTCTTGTTCAACGCCACGTGCCGCTACATCTGCACTTGTCGCGCCTGCAGCTGAAACCGAAACGCTATTAGCGAGTTCACGGATTGCATTCGCAATCTTTTCGAGGGTCGCAGCGTTGGTTTCCGTACGCCGCCCCAAGTCACCAGATGCCATCGCAAGATGGGCAGAGCTGTCTTCAATAATCCCCGAACTATCTCGCAGCCGGATAATATGTTCCGCAAGTTGGGAAACGGCAGTATTAAAATCCTGACGGAGCGCTTCGTATGGACCAGGAAACTTTGTTTTGATTTGATAAGTCAGATCACCAGCTGAAAGATGTGTCAGACCCTGAGCCAAAGCGGAAACGATTGTCTCTTGCTCCTGCATACGTTCTTTTCTTTCCGCTTCGATTTCAGCCTGCGCTCGTTGAGTTTTTTCAGCCTCTAAAGCTTTACGTTCTCTTTCCAATCTTTCACGTTCAGCGGTTTCATCTTGTTGCCGCCTTTCGCCTTCAAGTCTCAGCCTTTCAGCTTCACGTTCTGCTTCAATAGCGGCTTGATCCCTTCGCTTTTCTTCTTCTTGCAGCGCTTTGGTTTTTAAGGCTCCATCGCGGAATACATATAACGCTGCGGCGAGGCGCCCTAGTTCACCAGATCCTTGACGCAAACCGGTGATTTCCGAAAGATCACCCGATGCCAGCCGCTCTGTTATAGATGTAACACGGTTCAATGGGCGCGTTACCATGGCCCAGACAAGAACGGGCGCAGCAAAGCCCAAAAGAGCGCTTAAAGCAGCGATCTTACCAAGCTGTAGACCTGCGCCATCAACATCTGATTGCAAATTCTTCGCTGTCATGGCGATCTGATCCAATGCAACCTCGGACAATGCGCTTGTTTCCAATGCAATTGCATCCACAGCAGCGGCTGCATTCATCGCTGCCAGGGAAGCCGCTGCAACGGCGGCAAAAGACTGTCTACGAATATTCGCGATGCCGGTATCGACGGCCGCAAACGCGACGAGTTGGTTCACCATATCGACCGTATCCGCAGACCTATTGGACGCCAACTTTTGTATCATGGCAACCTCTGCCATCAATTCACTTTGCCTCTGGGAGAGTTCTGCCTCGTTGCGCGCAAGTGCTGCTGTCAGAATTTTTGCGAAGAACTGTTTCGTAGCGGCGTCGAGCTGTGCCTTTTCACGCATCCCTTTAACTTCAACGTTCAGCAATGTGTCTATGGATTGCGAGTTCGCTATTTTTGCGTCGTCAGTGCCGATGACCAAATTGAAATGGATATCGTCGAGTGCTGGCGAAAGAACGCGATCGACTTCGAGACGCGCCGCTAATATCTCATTCGAATTTGCAGCGTATCCAGTCGAGGTGAAAACTGTTTCGAAGATGCCAGTTGCGATTTGCAGAACGGGTAGAAGTTCAGAAAACTCAGGAGCGTCAGCATTCTCGTCTGCTTTGGCGCGCAACCGACTGATTGATGAATTCGCCAAGTCTGTGATGATTGACTTCAACCCAGATGAGTAAGTCTGTGACATTGTCAAAGCCAAACCAGACAAGAGGCCAACATCTGCGCGAATTTCCAACACGGTTTGATACATGTTGAAATCTTCTTCAACCAGCTTGGTCAACGTTTCGTCAATGACCTCAATCGTCTCTTCTCCTCGAATGGCCATGTCAAACAAAGCTGCATCCGATGCCTCCTCAAGTACCAAGCTGACAGAATCGGCGAGTTTGAACGCACGCTCGACCATCGCTGTCAGATCCTGCCCCCTCTGCAATTCACTTTCACGCGCGGTCAGAAGGTTCGCCAATGATAGCTCCACTTTTGACAGGTTTGAAACTTCCAAAATCCCGTCCGAAGTGGGGAGCTGTTCAAGAGCATCGGCAAAGGACGTCATGAGTGAGTGTACTTCGCCTTTTTTACGCTCCAACGCGGCTTCGCTTTCGACGATCAAAAGATCGGATAGCAAGCTTCGGGTTTGATCTGCAGCTGCTTTGACAACGGCAGTCGCGCGTAGCTCTGGAAGCCGGTCATTTGTCAGCGCAGTCATACTTTCATCAATTGACTGGAAAATCATCCAGCTGATCACAACCGCTGCTGCTGTCATTGCGACCATCGCCCCGAGTATAAAAGCAAGGCGTGCCATGATAGAATTAAGTATTCGACTGATGAACCGCATGATAAACGAAACCCTAGTTCCTAAAATTGAATATTGCGGATGGCACCGACGAGATCAGCACCATCCGATCTTTGGTTCAGCTGCCCGGGGCCATGGCTTCGAATGAGCCGTCTGCGCGGATACGCGTCAGGAAGACACTGTCAGAACCCTGATTGTCACCCGCGCCATAGCTTAGTGTCATTCCACCCAAATCAATCGTCCCTAGACCGCTGAGTGCCGCAAGATAGCCAGCGCGCGTGACATCGGCACCCGCATTCTCAAGCGCCTGGATTGCAAGGCGGCCGGTGATATAGCCCTCGAGCGAGACAAAACCGGGTTCCTCGTTTGCATCAAAGGATTTCAAGGCCGCCTGATAGGCTGCGACAACTGGCAAAGAGGCATCCCAAGGCTGCGGGACGACCTGACTGACGATGACACCGTCCCCCGCCTCGCCAAGCTCTGCGGCCAAGGCCTTTGAGCCAACAAAAGAAATTGTAACGAACACTGGGTCCATCTTCATTTTCTTGGAAAGCTTGATGAATTCGGCAAGTGGCTTGTAAGCGCCGACCATGACAACCGCTTCTGGTTCCGCTTTGCGGATCTCAAGCAACGCGGATTTCACCGCAAGCGTATTTCGGGTATAAGTCCCTTCTGCCGACAGGGTCATTCCACGGGCTTCGAGCGCCTTGTTCACGCCTGACAAACCCACGCGACCAAAGCCGTCATCCTGATAAAGGATCGCGATGTTTTTGAGGCCCAGATCGTCGACCAGATAATCAACCCACGCCTGCGTTTCAGCGTCATATGTGGCACGCATGTTGATCACATTTGACAGCGCTGGATCACGCAAGAAACCCGCCCCCGTAAACGGCCCGATCAAGGGTAGTTTCGCAGCGGTTGTAAGAGGTTGCGTCGCCTTTGTTGTCGGCGTGCCCACTGTGCCGATCAGCGCAAGATAATCATCGCTTTTAATCACTTTCGTCACCGCCTCGATCGAGCGGCTAGGTTCATACCCGTCATCCATGCTGGTCAATTCTACCTTGCGACCGTGAACGCCGCCGGCAAGGTTGGCTTCGTTGAAAGCAGCCAACAGACCTTGCCGCATTCCCGTACCAAGGGCCGCCGCCGGACCATCAAGGGCAGCAACCTGAGCAAATCGGACAGAGGTTTGTTCGACCCCCTGATCAGCCAGAACCGGAGACGACAAGGCCAGAGCCGCCGCACAAGCAATCGTATGAGTAAGTTTGAACATTTCTCTTCCCGCAATTTGGACATATCTGCGGGATTGGTGATTGAGTAATCTCTACATTACATTAATCTGGATGCGCTAATCGACCTTTCCATGCCTCGCCCCCTTCGCGCAGCATGGGCGTACCATGAGCTTAAATATATGCTTATAAAACATTATTTCTGCACCCTTCTGAATTGCGCTGTTCAATACATGCGCCTCATTTAAAAGACTCAATATTTAGAGAATCCCCTAAAGGTCGCGATTTAGAACCATGCTGCACAAGTCCCGCGTAGCGCCCGATCCTTGCCGTTTCCCATCGCTGCCCCAGCCACTTGACTGATTCTTCCAACTGCAACCTTGGGAAATCAAAAACATAAATCAGCAGGGCTCGCAGGCGCGGCCCTGACCCCTTACACGCACAAGAGAACGGCTAGCTTTACGGATGTTCGCTGATCTCGTAACGGGACTTTTCCAACCACTCGGGACTAATCTCGACGCCCCAGCCCGGCGCATCGGTGACACGTGCGTGACCGTCTTCGATCGCGTAGGGTGAGGCGACATATAATCCGTCCTGCCACGGGTAGTAATCCGCGCCTTCGATAGAGAATTCCAGATATTTACCAGCATTGGGAAGCGCGCGCAAAAGATGCATCGTAAACAAGGTCACCAACGACCCGTTCGCACAATGGGGCGTCACCGGCAGGCCTGCTGCCTTGGCCATACCCGCCACCCGAAGCGTGCGGCAAATACCACCCAGATACAGGATATCAGGCTGCACGATGTCCACGGCACGCATGTCAATCATGCGCTTCCATGTGGCCAGATCGCAATCCTGCTCTCCTCCGGACACGTCGATATCAAGCGCATCGGTGACCTGTTTGGTTTGCTCAAGCTCCCAATAGGGGCAAGGTTCCTCGTAATGGCAAAACCCGTGATCTTGCAGCATATGCCCGACCTCGATCGCGCGATCGGGGGCATAACAACTGTTGGCGTCAATCAGCAGATCAACGCCGTCGCCCAGTTCGCGGCGCATGGTGGGGATGATCTCTTCGGTGCGGCCCGGCCATTCGTCCTTATTGCGTCCGACCTCTGATCCGGCGCGCACCTTAAAGGCGTCAAACCCGTGTGTGTCGCGCAGTTTCTTCAGGCGCAGCGCCTCGTCTGCCGGGGTGATGTCGCGCTTCATCGAGGACGCATAGGCACGGATCAACCCGACAGAACCGCCCAACAATTCAGCCACAGGTTTACCCTGCTGCTTGCCCCGCAAATCCCAGATCGCCGTGTCGACCCCGGCCATCGCGCGGCGCAGGTACGATCCGGGGAACTTATGTTCGCGCTCGGTCACAATATCCAGCAAATCATCAAGGTCGGTGGTGTCCTGCCCCAACATCCAAGGGGCAACCTGCCGGTGCAAAACCTGACATGTGATGTCCGAATGATAGGTCGACACCTGCCCCCAGCCTTGCGCGCCATCCTCGGCTGTGACCCGCACAAAACCAACGAATTCATTGGTGAAAGTCTCTATTGATTTCAGCTTCATCGCGTGTCCTTTCAGGATGTGGCGTCTTCCAAAATAAGGTCCGACGCCTTTTCACCGACCATGATCGCAGGCGCATTCGTGTTGCCGGTCGGTATGGTCGGAAAGATCGACGCATCCGCGACGCGCAGCCCTTGGATGCCATGCACCCGCAACCGGGCATCGACGACATTGCTGGACGCATCGCTGCCCATCCGGCAGGTCGAGCATTGGTGAAACACGGTCCAAGCGGACTTGCGCAGGTAGGCCGCGATATCCGCGTCATCGGTCACATTCGCGCCCGGCGACAGTTCGGATTGGATCACGGATCTCATGGCGGGCATATCGGCAATCTGGCGGATCAGTTTCGTGCCCGCCAACATCACAGCGCGGTCATGGTCCGTATCAAGGTAATTGGGATGCAGTTCAGGTGCCACCATCGGATCGGGCGACTGGATTTGCAGGTAGCCTGTGCTGGTCGGCTTGCACGGGTTGAACCCCATCAAAAAGCCCTGAAACGGGTCCGGGTTCATCAACGGGCGTACCCCGACAGGCGCGCGGGTATAGCTGACGGGCGAAAAATACAGTTGCAGATCAGGGCCTTGCGATTGCTCGGACAAGCGCACAAAACCACCGCCTTGATTTAGGCTCAGCGACAGCGGCCCTTTGCGCTTCAGCGCATAGTGCGCGGCGGCGATGGCCTTGCCCCACAAGGGGCGCAGCTGCCGGTTCAGGCTGGGCACCTTCGAAACATAATAGTTGTCCGCCCCCAGATGGTCTTGCAGATTGCGCCCCACGTGGGGGGCGTCCAGCAGCACCGGAATACCGTGGTCTTGCAGCACGCCTGCGGGGCCGATGCCCGACAGTTGCAGCAGTTGCGGCGAATTGATCGCGCCCCCAGACAATACGATCTCGGCGCGGGCCGATGCGGTTTTGGTCTGACCGTTCTGGCGATATTCGACTCCGGTGGCACGCGTGCCGTCGAACAAGACCCGCGTCACATGGGCATGGGTCTGGATGCTCAGGTTTTGCCGGTTGCGGGCGGGGCGCAAATAACTGCGCGCAGCCGAGGCACGCCAGCCGTCTTTGGTGGTGATCTGATAGCAAGCGGCACCCTCCATAACCGAACCATTGTAATCAGGGTTCGTCGGGATCCCGGCCTGTGCTGCCGCCTGCAAATAGGTGTTCGTCAGCGGATGCACCTCTTGGGTCACATCATGCACGGACAACGGCCCGCCTACGCCACGCGCATCGCTGGCCGGACCATCCCAATCCTCCATACGGCGGAAAATAGGTTCGATATCGTCCCAGCCCCAACCGGCCGCGGCGGCATTCCATTCGGCATAATCGCGTTGATGACCCCGCACATAAACCATCGCGTTTATCGAACTTGACCCGCCCAGAACCTTGCCGCGCGGCCAATAGGACCGCTGGCCATCAAGGCCTGCAACCGGTTCGGTCGTGTATTTCCAGTTCACCCGGTCATCATAATAAACCTTGCCATAGCCAATCGGCACCTGAACCCAAAGACTGCTGTCAGCCCCACCGGCCTCAAGCAACAGAACGCTGAACTGACCGCTTTGCGACAAACGGTTGGCCAAAACAGACCCTGCCGACCCTGCGCCGACAATCACATAATCAAATTGGTCCAAATCACTTCTCCGACGGGCTACCCAGACATCCGCCAAGGGATCATCATTGTGCACCCGATGACAATCATAAATTTCAAACCTTCATTTGAACGTGACTGCGCCTGACCATATTTCATCCACGACTGTACCGCCCTTTCAAGGGCGTGAACCCCAGATCCACTACAGTTTGGAAATTAAACCTCGGATTGGGCGGGTTGTGCCCTAAGTAATGCAGCTAACATCGCGTCAACGTCCTTTGAACGTCGAGAAAAAGATGGGGAAACACCGTGAACCGCTACTACTCAGGCCCTACCAGCCACAATTTTGACGGCACCCGCTTTTACTCGCCGGGGCAACCTTCGGCTGACAAAAGCCTGACTGATCTGTGGCGGTGGCGGCGCGGGGGCGACAAGGCGACCTGGCCAAAGCACGTCGCCATCACCCCGCAAACCCCGCCCGCGCGGAGCGATGTTGCGCGGATCACCATGGTTGGGCATGCGTCGATGTTAATTCAGGTGGCCGGGGTCAATCTGCTGACCGACCCGGTCTGGTCCGACCGCGCCAGCCCCCTCAGCTTTGCCGGTCCGAAGCGGGTCACTGCACCGGGGATTGCGTTTGCCGATCTGCCCCCCATCGACGCGGTACTTCTGAGCCACAATCACTATGATCACCTTGACCTTGCCACGCTGGGCAAACTGCACAGCGGTCATCGCCCGTTGATGGTGATGCCGCTTGGCAATGATGCAATCGTTAAGACGGCTGTGCAGGACGCTCGGATCGAAACCGGCGACTGGCATGACAACATCAAGGTTGCCCCCGATGTCACAGTGACGTTGACGCCCGCCAACCATTGGTCAGCACGCGGCATTGCAGACAGACGGATGGCCCTTTGGAGCGGGTTCTGGATTCATACGCCGCATGCGCAGATCTGGTTTGTCGGGGACACCGGATATGGCGATGGCGCGATATTTCACGACATTCGCCGGCGGCATGGTTCTCCGGATATCGCCATTATCCCGATCGGTGCCTATGAGCCACGCTGGTTCATGTCTGCCCAGCATGTCGCCCCCGAGGAATCCCTGCGGATTTTTCACGATGTCGGGGCAAAACAAGCCCTTGGGATGCATTGGGGGACGTTTCAGCTGACCGATGAAGCGCGGGACGCCCCCAAGGAACTGCTCTATGCAAGTCTGGCCGAGGCCGATATCCCTGCAGAACGCTTTGTTGCCCTAGATGCAGGTGACGTGCATCTTCACGGAATTTGATCGGGGGGCAAAACGCGATTGGCGTCGGGATGCGTCAAAACACAGTTGGCCCCCTGCGCTGGCGGTTCACCACCAGCGCAGGGGAGACGGATCAGGCGTAGATCGCCAGCCGGATGGCATAGGCAACAACGCCAAGTGCCAGAACACTTGCCAGCCAGATCGCGATGAACCATCCGATCCGGCGCAAACTGCCCTGCGCCATCAGTGATACCCCTCGTTCGGGTCAATCTTGCCGCGGAAAACCCAGTAGGCATAGGCGGTGTAGGCAAGGATCATCGGGACCAGCACGACGGTACCGACCAGTGCAAAGCGCAAGCTTTTGTCTGGTGCCGCGGCCTCAACGATGGTGAGGCTTGGCGGCACTATATTGGGGTAAAAGCTGATCCCGATGCCAATAAAACACAGCACAAAAATGCTGATGGCGGCCAGAAAAGGCTGCGCATCCTTGCCAGCATTCAACCCCGTGAAGAGCGCCCATGCAGCGGCCAGAACCGCCCCCGGCATCAGCACGCTCAAGATACTGCCGGGCAGGTTGAACCAACGGCTAAAGTATTCAGGGTCCTGAAACGGCGTCAAGATGCTGACGATCCCGATAAAGCCAAGGGTCACGGCCCCAAGCCACCACGCCAGCCCTTGCATGTGGCGTTGCAGACGCCCTTCGGTCTTGAGGATGATCCATGTCGCGCCCAGCAGGGCATAGCCGACAACAACCGCCAATCCAGTCAGGACAGAAAACACGCTAAGCCAGTCCCACCAGCCGCCAGCATAGGCACGATCCGCCACTTCGATTCCCTGCACCAACGCGCCCAGCGCAATCCCCTGCATAAAGGCCGCAACGATCGACCCGCCAAAGAATGCAACGTCCCAGACCGGCTTCCAACGTTCGGTGCGCCAGCGGTATTCAAACGCAACACCGCGAAAGATCAGCGCCAGCAGCATCAGGATAATAGGCATATATAGCGCAGGCATGATGACGGCATAGGCCAGAGGGAAAACAGCGAATAGCCCGCCGCCCCCCAACACCAGCCACGTTTCGTTGCCATCCCAGATCGGCGCGATGGAATTCATCATCGTGGCCTTTTCGGTTTCATCCTCTGCAAGCGGCGAAAGGATACCGACCCCAAGGTCGAACCCGTCAAGGATCACATAGGTCAGGACTGCAAATGCAATGATCCCGGCCCAGATAAAGGAAAGTTCAAACATCGTAAGGCTCCTTATTCGCCTGGGGTTGCATCGGCTTCAGCCTGCTGGACAGGGGTAATGCCAGCGGTGCGGATCGGACCATCCTTGAGACCCAGATGCAGGGTCCCCGCAGGTTTGTTCATCATACGCAGCAGATAGAACGTCCCCGCACCAAAGATGAAGAAATACACCACGATGAAGGCAAGCAGCGACGCGGCCACAGCAGGGGCAGCAACCGGCGCAAGGCTGTCAGAGGTGCGCAACAGGCCATAGACCGTGAACGGTTGGCGGCCCACTTCGGTTGTGATCCAGCCCGCAAGAACTGCGACAAAGCCCATCGGCCCCATCACGATTGCCACCCGGTGCAACCAACGGTCCTCGTATAGCTGACCACGTATCCGGCGCAGCACGCTCCATGCGCCCAGACCAAGCATCGCAAAGCCAAGGCCGACCATGATACGAAAGCTCCAGAATACGATCGCGACAGGCGGTTCGTCTTCGTCTGGAATGGTATCAAGACCGGCAAGCGGCGCGTTCAGATCATGCTTGAGGATCAAACTAGAGAGTTTGGGTATTTCAATCGCATAATCGATCCGCTTTTCAGCCGGGTTCGGGATTCCGAACAAGATCAGCGGTGCGCCATCGGGGTGGCTCTCATAGTGCCCCTCCATGGCCATGATCTTAACCGGCTGATGTTCGAGCGTGTTGATCCCATGAAAGTCCCCCGCGAGGATTTGCAGCGGTGCTACAAAGATCAGCATCCACATCGCCATCGAGAACATCCGCCGTGCTGGCGCGTCTTGGCGGTTGCGTAACAGGTGCAGCCCACCCACGCCCCCGACAACAAGGGCGGTTGTCAGATAAGCAGCCAAAACCATGTGAACCAAGCGGTACGGGAAGGACGGATTAAAGACGATCTGCCACCAGTCTTCGGGAACAAACTGCCCCAGTTCGTTGATGCTGTAGCCCGCAGGTGTTTGCATCCAAGAGTTCACGGACAAAATCCATGTGGCCGACATCAGTGTGCCAAAGGCCACCATCGCCGTGGCGAACATGTGCAGCTTGTCGCCCACACGTTCCCGTCCGAACAGCATGATGCCAAGAAATCCCGCCTCTAGGAAAAACGCCGACAGAACCTCGTAAGCCATCAATGGGCCAAGGACCGGGCCGGTCTTGTCGGAAAACACCGACCAATTGGTCCCGAATTGGTAGGACATCACAATGCCCGACACGACGCCCATGCCGAAAGCCACGGCAAAAATCTTTTTCCAATAGTTGAACAGGGTCAAATACCTGTCGTCTTTCGTCCACAGCCACGACCCGTTCAGCACGGCTAGATAACTGGCCAGCCCTATTGAGAAGGCCGGAAAAATGATGTGAAACGATACCGTAAATGCGAATTGCATCCGGGCCAGCGTTTCTGCGGTCATACCGTCAAACATGGTGTCTGCCTCTTTGAATTGGCCGATGCCCTGCCCATATGACAGGGCACCGGTAAAATATGTCAGTTCCCCTGCGGGCCAAAATCGGCAGCGGTAATGACACCGTCGCCATCGCGATCAATCTGAGCCATCCAAGCGCCGGATTTGGAGATGAATTCTTCTTTTGATACTTCGCCATCGGCGTCGATATCATTAAACTTAAGGGTCAGGCCTTGTTGCATGCGCCCCCCGCCGTTGCCGTGGCCTGCGGCATTGTTTTCCATGTCAGCCGCCCGTGTTTCATCAAACAGCACATATTCTTTGGCATTTAGGTAATTGTTATCATCCTGATCGAACATCGCAAACACATCCCCGCGTCGTTCGGTGATCTCTTCGAGGGAAACAGCGCCGTTTCCATCCAAATCCCAGTTCTCGATAAAGTGGGAGCCCGGAGTGGTTTCGGCAAAACCGGCGAGTGGGGTCAAAGCAACAAGCGTTGCAAACATAGCTAACTTGGTCATGATATTTCCAAACTTATAAGATGTCAGAATTACAGTTTTACGGTGCGCAGATAGGGGCGGATGGTTTCAAAACCTTGCGGGAAAGCTTTGGTTGCGTCCGCATCTGTCACTGAGGGCGGGATGATGACCTTTTGACCGGGCACCCAATCGGCGGGGGTGGCGATCTTGAACGTGTCGCCGGTCTGCAATGCGTCAATGACCCGCAAGATCTCGTCGAAATTGCGGCCGACGCTGATCGGATAGGTCATGGTCAGACGAATTTCCTTGTCTGGGTCAATGATAAAGACCGACCGCACAGCGGCTGTTTCACTTTGGGTCGGGTGGATCATGTCATAAAGCTTGGCGATCTTAAGATCGGCGTCAGCCACAATCGGGAAACGCAGAGTGGTATTTTGCGTGTCGTTGACATCTTCGATCCATTTCACATGCTCTGCCACGGTATCGGTGGACAGCCCGATCGGTTTTACGCCACGGGCTGCAAACTCTTCTGCCAGTTGCGCAGTGCGCCCCATTTCGGTTGTACAGACAGGTGTGAAATCGGCTGGGTGGCTAAAAAAGAACGCCCAGTCGGTTCCGATCCAGTCGTGAAACGTAATCGGACCGGTCGTTGTATCCGCAGAAAAGTTCGGGGCTGTATCACCAAGTCTAAGGCTCATGTTGTATATCCTATATTTCAAATATTGGTTTAATCATGAGTTAGCTTGGGCCATTTACAAAAGCAATACTTTGAATGTATCTTTTAGGTGCGACAAGAGGATGCACCATGAAACTGACCAGCTATACCAATTACGCAATGCGCTCGTTGCAGCTTGCGGCGATCAAATCCCCCAATCTCGTCCGCGTTGATGATGTGGCACAAATCCACAACCTTTCGCGGCCGCATATCATGAAGATCGTGCATGAACTTGGCAAAGCCGGATATCTGGAAACTGTGCGCGGGCGCGGGGGTGGTTTTCGTCTGGCGCGTGACCCACGCGACATCATCGTCGGCGACGTGGTGCGCATCACCGAAGGTCCGTTGGACGTGGTCGAATGTTTCAACCCCGAAAAGAATTCATGCCCTCTGATCGGCATCTGCATTCTGTCGCGAAAGATGCAAGAGGCAACAGCCGCCTTTATGGCGGTGCTGGACGATCTGACCATCGCAGACATCGCCGCGAACAAGGGGCAGTTGCTGGACCGGATCGCACCGCTGGAATTTCCACCGATGGGCAAGGTGCCACAATGACCACTGAAAATGAATGGGTCGAGCGTTTCCCGGGGCTGGCGCGCCTTGAACCGTCGGCAAAGAAACGCATCATGGCGAAAAGCGCATTGGTCGAGGTCCCGCAAGGGACAACAATCTTTGGTCCGGGAAAATCACCCGAGAACATGCTATTCCTCTTAAAAGGCACCGTCAGGGTGCAGCAAGTGTCGGACACGGGCCACGAAATCGTTCTGTACCGGATACATGCAGGCGAAAGCTGCGTCCTGACGACCGCCTGCCTACTGGCCTACGAAGATTATTCAGCAGCTGGCATTGCAGAAACGCCGGTACAGGCCGCTGCCATCCCCCGCGATGTGTTCGATGATCTTGTCGGGCAGTCAAAATCGTTCCGTGACTTTGTGTTTGCCGCGTTTTCCAAGCGCATCACGGATCTGTTCTTGATGATAGACGAAGTGGCCTTCCAAAAGCTGGATGTGCGCCTTGCGGACAAGCTGATTGCCCTTGCCAATGACGACAATGTCGTCGCGACCACGCATCAAAAACTATCTGTTGAATTGGGCACCGCCCGCGAGGTCATCTCGCGACAGCTTCAGGAATTTCAGCGGCGCGGCTGGGTCGAACAGGCCCGCGGCAGCGTCACCCTGACGGACCGCACACAGCTTGCACGGCTGGCGCGTCACAACAACTAACCAATTTTCTTCGCTTGTCGGCACGGCTTGGTGACAATGTCACCGAACATTACCCTCCAAAAGGTCTATGTAGAATGTGACTTTTATAGGAGAGAGCAAAATGACTACGAATATTGGCACAATAGATCGCGTTTTCCGCTTTGTTTTGGGGATTATCTTGCTGGCCGCTCCGTTTGTCAGCGGTCTGGATTTGTTCAACTCAAGCACTACGACCATCATTTCCGTCATCGTGGGCCTTGTCATGGTCGGTACATCGGCACTGAAGTTCTGCCCGCTTTACCGCATCTTCGGCATCAAGACCTGCAAGCTCTGATCAAAGGCGCGTTGGCCGCTGTCCGCGAGCCGTGCAGCGGCCGCGTTTTGCATCAAGCTCACTCAATTTCAAGGAAATCCCATGACCTATCCCATAGATATGTCCGTCAAACCTGAGGTTTCAGCCCATTTTGACGCGGCAACCAACACCATCAGCTATATCGTCAAAGATCCAAACAGCGATCATTGCGCCATCATCGACAGCGTGATGGACATTGACTATGCCGCTGGCCGGATCACCTATGATCACGCCGATGCGCTGATCGCCGAGGTGCAGGACCGCGGCCTGACCCTTGACTGGATCATCGAAACCCACGTCCATGCCGACCACCTAAGCGCAGCGCCCTACATCCAGCAAAAGCTGGGCGGCAAGATCGGCGTCGGCGACAAGATCATGGTGGTGCAGGAAACCTTTGGCAAAGTGTTCAACGAAGGCACCGAATTCCAGCGCGACGGATCGCAATTTGATGCGTTGTTCAAAGATGGCGACACCTACCAGATCGGTACAATGCAGGCGTTTGCGATGTACACCCCGGGCCATACGCCCGCGTGTATGGTCCATGTCCTCGGCAACGCCGCCTTTGTGGGTGACACGCTGTTCATGCCCGATGGCGGCTCTGCGCGCGCGGATTTCCCCGGCGGGGACGCGGGTGTGCTTTTTGACAGCATTCAAAAGGTACTGTCGCTGCCCGACGATATGCGTTTGCTGATGTGTCATGACTACGGCCCGAACGGGCGTACGATCGCATGGGAAACCACTGTGGCCGCGCAAAAGGCCGACAACATTCACGTCGGTGGCGGCAAGACCCGCGCTGATTTCATCAAGTTTCGCACGGAACGCGACGCCAGTCTGGCCATGCCCAAGCTGATCATCCCGTCTTTGCAGGTTAACATGCGCGCCGGAGAGGTTCCGAAAGATCCGGACGGCAACCCAATGCTAAAAGTTCCGATTAACGCCATCTGATCAGGGAGAGAGATCATGGATATCAAAAAACTGACGGCGGGCCTGTCTGTGAGCGAGCAGATCATGCCCGCAGATTTGCAAACGATCAAAGACGCGGGCTTTCGCGCCATCATCTGCAACCGTCCCGACGGCGAAGGGTCCGACCAGCCGACGTTCGATGAAATCTCGAAAGCCGCTAAAAAGGCAGGGCTTGAAGCAGCCTATTTGCCGATTGTGTCTGGCAAGGTCACAGATGACGACGCTGCGGCATTCGACAAGACGATGGCGGAATTGCCCGGTCCGGTTCTGGCCTATTGCCGCACCGGCACCCGGTCCGCAACGCTTTGGTCGCTGGCCCAAGCAGACAGCCGCGACCTTGCCGATATCCTCGCCATCACGAAAACGGCAGGATACGATATGGCGGGCGTCGTGCGCCGCATTGTCAACGGCGGAAAAACCCCCACAGATACGGGCGATGCCAGCTTTGAAGTCGTGATCGTCGGCGCGGGTGCCGGTGGGATCGCTGCGGCGGCCAGTCTGAAGTCGCGACGGCCCGGACTGGAAATTGCGATCATCGATCCGGCTGACATTCACTATTACCAACCCGGCTGGACCATGGTCGGCGGCGGTGTCTTCGAAGCCGAACAGACCTCGCGGACCATGGGGTCGCTGATCCCGCAGGGCGTGCACTGGATCAAATCCGCCGTTGCCGCGTTCGAGCCCGAAAATAACGCCGTAATCTTGGATGGCTGCCGTGTCGTAAAATACAAACGTCTGATCGTTTGCCCCGGCATCAAGCTGGACTGGAACAAGATCGAAGGTCTTGTCGAGACCCTTGGCCAGAACGGGGTCACGTCGAACTACCGCTATGACCTTGCGCCCTATACTTGGAAGCTTGTCGAGGGCATGAAACAAGGCCGCGCGATCTTTACCCAGCCGCCGATGCCGATCAAATGCGCAGGTGCCCCCCAAAAGGCAATGTATCTGTCGGGGGATGCGTGGTTCCGGCGCGGCGTGCTCAAGAATATCGACATTCAATTCAACAACGCGGGCGGCGTGTTGTTCGGTGTCAAAGACTACGTGCCCGCCTTGATGGACTACGTCAAGAAATACGACGCGCATCTCAACTTCTTCCACAATCTGGTCGCCGTGGATGGGCCCGCCAAAAAAGCATGGTTCGATGTGGCCAAGCCGGACATGCCCGTCGAGCGGATCGAGATGGAATTCGACATGATGCATGTTTGCCCGCCGCAAACAGCGCCTGACTTCATCCGCGTTTCGCCGCTTGCCGATGCCGCAGGTTGGGTCGATGTGGATCAAGCAACGTTACGCCATAAAACCTATGATAATGTCTGGTCTTTGGGCGATGCGATGAACGCGCCCAATGCCAAAACAATGGCCGCTGCCCGCATTCAGGCCCCCATCGTTGCTGAAAACATCGTGGCAGATATCTGGGGAAAATCGCCGGTTGCCCAATATAACGGGTATGGATCCTGCCCGCTGACAGTCGAGCGGGGAAAAATCGTTCTGGCAGAATTCGGCTATGGCGGGACGATGTTGCCCAGCTTTCCCAAAGCGATCATTGACGGCACAAAACCTTCACGTGCCGCTTGGTTCCTCAAGGAAAAGGTGCTGCCGCCAATCTATTGGCAAGGCATGCTCAAGGGTCGTGAATGGATGGCCAAACCCGAAAAAGTCAACGTCACCTGATTAGAAGAAATGCCCCCCGCGCGCCTTGCGGGGGGCCTGAACTCCAGAGAATATCATGAAAACTACCCTGACGCGTTACCTGCCCATTCTGACCTGGGGGCGGGAGTACAATCGCTCTGCCCTGTCAGGCGACCTTGTTGCCGCGTTGATCGTGACAATCATGTTGATCCCGCAATCGCTGGCCTACGCCTTGCTGGCGGGTCTGCCTGCCGAGGCGGGCCTTTATGCCTCGATCGCGCCGATCATCCTTTACACCATCTTCGGCACCAGCCGCGCTTTGGCAGTCGGACCTGTGGCCGTCGTGTCGTTGATGACCGCTGCCGCGCTTAGCAATATCGTCGAACAGGGCACTATGGGTTATGCGGTTGCGGCGCTGTCGCTGGCGGCGCTCTCTGGCATAATACTGCTGGCCATGGGGTTGTTCCGCCTTGGCTTTGTGGCGAATTTTCTGTCCCACCCCGTTATCGCAGGCTTTATCACCGCCTCGGGCATCATCATTGCAGCAAGCCAGCTCAAGCATATCCTTGGCATCAATGCCGAAGGCCATACCCTGCTGGATCTGGTGATTTCGCTGACCCAGCATTTGTCCGAGACAAACTGGACCACCGCGCTGATCGGGATCCTTGCCACCGGTTTCCTATTTTGGGTGCGCAAGGGACTGAAACCCCTGTTGCAGCGCTTTGGCCTGTCTGATGGCCTGACCGGCGTGTTTGTAAAGACCGGCCCTGTTGCCGTTGTCGTGGCGACGACTGCGGCGGTCTGGGCCCTGGGTCTGGCCGACAAGGGCGTCAAGATCGTTGGCGACGTCCCGCAAAGCCTGCCACCTTTGACTCTACCGTCATTCTCGCCCGAACTGCTGGGCCAGCTTTTGCTTCCTGCTTTCCTGATCTCGATCATCGGCTTTGTGGAATCGATCTCTGTAGCGCAGACCCTTGCGGCCAAAAAGCGCCAGCGCATCGACCCCAATCAAGAACTGATCGGGCTTGGCGCGGCCAATATTGGCGCATCTCTCACAGGCGGGTTTCCAGTCACCGGCGGGTTTTCACGGTCCGTCGTAAACTATGATGCCGGCGCTGAAACGCCTGCTGCCGGGGCATTTACCGCTGTCGGTCTGGCCATTGCGGCCCTTGCGTTGACGCCATTGATCTACTTCCTGCCCAAGGCCACTTTGGCCGCCACCATCATCGTCGCTGTTCTAAGCCTCGTGGACTTCTCCATTCTCAAGCGCAGTTGGAATTATTCCAAAGCAGACTTTGCCGCAGTATTGGCCACGATGGTCCTGACCCTTTTGCTGGGTGTCGAAGCGGGGGTTTCAGCCGGTGTCGGCTTGTCGATCCTGTTGCATCTGTACAAATCCTCGACACCGCATATCGCCGAAGTCGGCCAAGTGCCCGGGACTGAACATTACCGCAACATCCTGCGCCACGATGTCCTGACCGACCCCGCCATCGTCACCTTGCGCGTGGATGAAAGCCTGTATTTTGCCAATGCCCGTTTCCTTGAGGAAAAGATCCACAACCGCGTGGCCGCAGACAAAAACATCCGCCATGTGATCCTGCAATGCTCAGCAATCAACGAGATCGACCTGAGCGCATTGGAATCCCTTGAGGCGATAAACGCCAGACTGCGCGAAATGGGCGTGCAATTGCACCTGTCCGAGGTCAAAGGCCCCGTGATGGACCGCCTCAAACGCGAACATTTTCTCGCAGAGCTGACTGGCAAGGTTTTCCTTTCGCAATTCGACGCGGCCACAGCACTGCAAGGCAACAGCTCCGCTTGATGGCAAGAGGTGGCCGTCAGCCAGCGCTGACGGCTGCCGACTTGCAGCGGCACCTTTAGCATCACCATGCGCGTTGCAAGCCAGCCAGCACTGATCTGGAATTTCCGCTTTGCCCTCTCGAATCGCGCCACCTAAATAGAATCAGATGCCATAGTTTCGCCTTTGATCCGGACAAAGCCCTCACCCAAGAACACGTCCAAGCGCTAATAATAATTGGACATTATCCACCATAATTGTCAGATTTACAGCCCGTTTATGTCTGCCACAATTCGGCCACATCCGCGCCCGCGCGGGGGCACATAGCAGCCTAATCCCCCTCATCCTTTGGTATGATAGACCTGCATCAATGGTCTGATCGACCAACATTCCACCCAACGGCGTATAGCGATCCCCGACGGTTGCAGGCATTTCGATTGTCAGCGGTCACTCCCGACCGATGCAATTCGACCTACCCAACCTGAAAGAAAACAAAATGACACTTACACGTAAAATCATCCGCACATCCGTCCGTACCTTCTGCAAAGACGAAGACGGCGCGACCGCCATTGAATACGGTCTTTTTGCCGCCCTCGTGGGTGCCGTAATCGTGGGCAGTGTCGCTGGCTTGGGCAAGCAAACCGACAAAGGCTTTACCACAATGGCCAGCGCCCTGACCGCCGAAGGCATCACCGAATAAACTGCAGATTGAGCGCATGTCGTTTCATATCGCCATGCGCTCAATGCTCTATCTTTCTCTAAATCAAGGCTGCTTTCCATGACCTCCCCCACTGCATCCCCTACGCCCCCCGCTGTGTTGGCGGCATATGTCAGCACCGACCAAGGTGCCGAAGTGGCGCGCGCGGTCGCAGTTATGATGGGCGCAAACCCGACCGCATTGCACGGTGGCGGATTAAGTGGTGCAGCGCGTGTCAGTACGGGCCCCGCGATTGCCAGCACGGTATTGACCGAGATGGGCAACATGCCGCTGGATGCTGCGTGTGAAAGCGTTACGGAAATCTGCAAATCTGGGGCAAATGTGGTTGTGCTGGGCGGCAAGGCCGACCTGACCATCTACCGCGCCCTGCGCAATGCCGGTGCGACCGAATATTTTGCATTCCCGGTCACCGCCGAAGAAATTATCGCGGCCAATACACAGGCCGCCCCGCGCAACCCGGCACCGCCCCCAGCGCCAGTGATGCCCAGCGGCACCTGTATCGGCGTCATGGGATGTACAGGTGGCGTCGGTGCCAGTCTGTTGGCCCAAAACCTTGCCTTTCACGCCGCGTCGATCAAAGGGCCGTCGCTTCAGACTGCCCTGATTGATGCCGATCTGCGGTTTGGCACCCAAGCCATAGATCTGGACCGCAAAGACACCCCCGGCCTGCAAGAGGCGCTGTTGGCGCCCGACCGCGTCGATCCGACCTTTTTGGCCGCCACGATGGAGCAGTTGAACGACCGTCTTGCGCTTTTTTCCCAGCAGGCCAACGTGATCCAGCCTGTTGACCAGCTTGAGGCCGCTTTCGCGCCCCTGATCCAATCCATGAAAAGCAAATTCGGGGCGTTAGTGGTCGATCTGCCGCGCACTACCTTCGTGGCGCACCCTGCCATCGCGCGAAAGCTTGATGCGCTGGTGCTGGTTGTGCCCGCCGGTTACGCAGGCGTCAATGTGGCCAGCCGGTTGATGGCATTGCTGAAATCCGAAGCGCCCGACCTAAAGGTCCTGCCGGTGTTGTCAGAGTTCCGCCAAGACGCAAGGCTGACGGTCAAGGACCTGACCAAAGCGATCAACCATGACATCGCGGCGGTCCTGCCCGACAGCGGCACGATCATCCACCGCGCGCACCGTGCTGCCAAACCCGTGATCGAAGCACAGCCGCGATCAGCATACGCCAAGGCGACGCGCCGATTATGGGCGATGACCATGGCGGATAGCACGCCCCCCGAAACCAAACCCAAACGCCGCTTGTTCAAGAAGGGCACCGCATGACCTTGCATCTTACCCAACCATCATTGCGCGAAACCGTCGCACTGGTGGCCAAGATCGCGCAGCAGATCGACGGTGCCGGCTTTACCGCCGAGGATCGCGCCAATGCGGCCCTGTCCTATGTCATCGACCAAGGCGATTTTCCGTGGCCTTTGAGCCTACAACGCAAAGTACTGGCCGAAGCGACGCGCGTATTGGCGGGCAAGTCCCCCGACACCGAGGCTGAGCCAGAGCCCGACACGCCCCAGACGCAGAAGGTGACCCCTTTGCACTTGGTCACGCGGTCCGAACCGCAAGAAACACCGCAACCCGCACCTGCTGCGGCGCTTGAAACAGCCGATATACCCGCATCGATACCCGCGTCGTCAAAAATGCTGACGTTGGCGAATGATGTCGTACGATCGCTGCTGGAATTTATGGATTTTTCCGAACTTGCCGCAAAGCCCCGCACAGAACAGGAAAGCCTGATCCGCAGCGGGATCGAAATCGTGTCGTCCGAACAGAAAATGCACATGAACGGGCGCGAGGTCCAAGAACTTGTCGAGACCGTTCTGGCCGATATGCTGGGCCTTGGACCTCTTGAAAAGCTGCTGAATGATGAACGCATCACCGATATTATGGTCAACGGCCCAGATCAGGTTTACGTCGAACGTGGCGGCAAGCTGGAACTGACCCAAGTGCGGTTTCGCGACAATGCGCATGTGTTCTCGGTGGCCAGCCGCATTGCATCGGCTGTGGGGCGGCGCATTGATGAATCGCAACCCATGGTCGATGCCCGACTGGCCGACGGCAGCCGCGTCAACATCGCCGTGCCCCCGTTGGCCATTGACGGGCCCACGATTACGATCCGGAAATTCCCCTCGTCCCCTGTCAAATTACAAAGCCTTGTCGAGGGCGGCAGCCTGTCCGACCAGATGAGCCGCTTTTTAGGGCTGGCCACGTATTTGCGCCTGAACATTCTGGTGTCAGGTGGCACTGGTTCGGGCAAAACCACCTTGATGAATGCCTTGTCGGCGTTCATTCCCGAAGGCGAACGCATCGTCACGATCGAAGACGCCGCCGAACTGCGCTTTCAGCAAGGTCACGTTGTTCGCTTTGAAACACGCCCACCCAACGTCGAGGGCGCAGGCGAAGTCACCATGCGCACCTTGGTCCGCAATGCGCTGAGGATGCGGCCCGACCGTATCATTATCGGCGAAATCCGGGGCGACGAAGTGCTGGATCTGCTGCAAGCCATGAACACAGGCCATGACGGTTCCATGAGCACCCTGCACGCCAATTCCCCGACAGAGGCGCTGACCCGCGTTGAAAGCATGGCCGCATTGGCCGGTTTCGCCCCCGGGGGCGGGGTCGTGCGTCGTCAGTTGGTCGATGCGGTCCATCTGATTGTTCAGGTCTCGCGGATGCGCGATGGCAAGCGGCGTGTCACGTCGATCTCGGAAATTGCGGGCCTCGCGGGCGATGTGATCACCTTGCAAGAATTGTTTTCCTTTCAAACCGATGCGCAAAGCACCCGCACGCAGGTGACAGGCAAACACGTCTATTCCGGCTACCGTCCGAAATTTGCCAACCGCGCGGCTGATTACGGGGTGGCTGACGAACTTGATGCGATCCTGGGAGGGTAAAAAATGTCGACAATCACGATTCTTTTGTTGGCCGGATTTGGCCTGAATGCGGGTCTGATCCTGCTTGGGTTTGTGCTGGCCGACCGCCAGCGGCACCGCCATATTGCCCGCCTGCACCGCGCCGACATCAAGACGCCAACAACCTTGCCGCAGCGCGTGAAACCCAAGAAGCGCGCCGTCGCCCAGCCCACCAACCCGATCGAGCGGCTGATCGCCTTTATTGAACGACAGTTGGATCAAACCAGCCTTGGGTTTGGTGTGGGCGATGTGCTGGTGCAAAGCGGTATCACCCTGCTGGGTCTTTATGCCTTGGCCGTTCTGGCGGCGGGCATCCCTCCTTTGGCAGCCCTACCCGTTGCGGCCGTTCTTACCTTCGGTCTGCTGCTCGGCATTCTGTCCATCGCCCAGTCCCGGTACAAGGCGACCTTTGCGGCAGATTTACCCGAAGCGCTTGATATCTTTGCGCGTGGGCTGCGCGCGGGGCGTCCGGTCACGGATTCGATGGCCATCGTCGTGGATAATGCCAAAGGCCCGATCCTGCGTGAATTCACCCGCTGCCATGACGAAGTCCGCATGGGCAACAGCCTGCCGGAAACGCTTGAGCGGCTCAGCGCGCGTCTGCCCCTGCCCGAGGTCACATTTTTCGCCGTGGCGACCGCCTTGCAGGCTGAAACCGGCGGCAATCTGATCGAAACCATGGAGAACCTTGCCACCCAGCTGCGCGAGCGTCGCAAGCTGCGCAAGAAAGCCCGCGCCTTGTCATCGGAGGCACGCGCAAGCGCCTTTATTCTGGCAGCGCTGCCTTTTGCTGTGGCTGTGCTGATTGCGGTGCTGAACGGGGCCTATCTTGAACCCCTTTATACCGATCCTCGCGGGCGCGTCATGTCGGTGACTGCGGCCTCCAGCATCGGCCTTGGCATTTTCGTGATGGTACGCATGGGCAAGCTGAATGTTTGACACAAGTTTGCATATTTTCTGGATGGCGTTTGCGGGTTTGGCCAGCGTATTGCTGGCCCTGACGGTCTTGCTTTATATGGAACGCCAGCGCAGCCTGCGCGCCGCCCGGTTGCGCCGCGCCAACGGCACCAGTCAGGCACGCGCCACACTGGACGCCAACCTATCGCGCGGAATGCTTGGCGGCCTTGCCGGTCGTGTGCGCCATACCGTTGCGACGGTTGGCCAACGCTTTTCTGTGGTCTTGGGTGGCGAAGCGCGTGAAACGGCGGCAAATCTGGCATCGGCTGGATACCGCAGTCGGGATGCCCTGCTGATCTATGCATTTCTCAAGACACTGGTGCCGATGGCCGCACTGGTGGCCGGTCTGATCTGGCTGGCGTTCACCACCCCGATTGGCCTTGAAATGCTGATTCCCGCCGCAATGGTGATCGGCACGGCATTGGCCTTGTCCAAAGGCGTGGACATGTATGTGGACCTTCAACGCAAGACCCGCCTTGCCCGCATCCGCCATAGCTTTCCCGATATGCTGGAACTGATTGTCATCACCTCCGAGGCCGGGCTTGGCCCGCAACCCGCGTTGCACCGTGTCGCCCATGAAATGTCCCAGACCCATCCGGAACTGGCCCAAGAGATGCTGCAAATGGTGTCGGAAATGGCGATGACAAATGATTTCCGCAGCGCCTATGCCAAGATGAACCTGCGCGTGCCCCTGCCCGAGATCGGCATTTTCACGCAAACGCTGGATCAATCCGACCGCTACGGCACGCCGTTTTCGCGTGCCATGCGCACGCTGATCATCGAACAACGCGGCAACCGTCTGATGGCGATTGAAGAAAAGGCAGCGCGCCTGCCGGTGCTCATGACGCTACCGCTGATCTTTTGCATCATGCCTGCGGTCTTTGTGGTCCTTGTCGGGCCTGCGGCCCTAAGCGTTCTGGACAATATTTTCTCATGAATAGGGGACACACCATGCGGCACAAAGCCATGCAGCGATTGAACAGATTTCGCAGCGATACCACTGGTGCTGTCGCGATCGAATTTGTCCTGATCGCGCCACTTCTATTCGCCCTGCTTTTCGGGATCATGACGATCGGGTTTTACGTCGGGGTCAGCCATTCGGTTTCACAACTGGCAACGGGGGCTGCGCGTGCGTCAGTCGCGGGGCTGGACATGGAGGAACGCGTGGAGCTGGCACAGGCCTATCTAGCGCGGGCCAGTTCAAATTATCCGCTGCTGTCCCAAGATGCCGTGACGCCTGACATTCAGACCGAAACCACCGACACCCCGGGCATCATGGTCCGGGTGACCTATGCAATCGACGGGTCGGTCATGGATATCGCCAACAGCCTGCTGGGGTTCAATATCGCTGACATCACGGGGAAATCTTACCTTGCCTACTGACGCGCAACATCTGACGTCCTTCGCACGCGATGACAGGGGGGTCGTGGCAGTAATCGTGGCCTTGCTGCTGACCGTGCTTTTGGGCTTTGCGGCCCTTGGGGTCGATGTCGCATCGCTTTACCGCGAACGGGCAAGCCTTCAGGCGGACAGCGACATGGTCGCGATGAGCGCGATGACAGATACAGACGCCGCGACCGCCCGCGCGCTGCATGCCTTGGCGCAAAACGGACGCGACAGCGATACGTTGGTGGCTGTGACGACGGGACGCTTTCTGCGCAACCCTGCGGTGCCGCGGGGCGAAAGGTTTACGCCCTTGGCCCCCGGCAGCCCCGGTATCAACGGCGTCCTTGTCACCCTGACAGACGACGCGCCCCTGCATTTCGCCAGAATTTTCACGCCCCGCACCAAAGTGGATCTGACCCGCAGTGCCACCGCGATCCGCACAGGTGCCGCCAGTTTTTCGCTTGATAGCAATATCATCCGGTTGGACCCGGCTGACCTGAACGCCGCCCTGTCCAACAGCTTCGGCACCTCCGTCACGCTCAGTGTGCTCGATATTGATGTATTGTCTCAGACATCTGTGAACATGGGCGATCTGCTTGCCCAATTGCGCACCCAGACGGGGAATACCGCGCGTAATCCCGCGGCTATTCTGAATGCCCGAACCGATCTGAGCACGATGGTCGCAGCGCTGCAAAACCTGCTGCCCCCTGCGGTGTCCGGCAGCCTTAACGGCCTTGCCGGTGGCGCGGGGCTGGCAGAAATTCCCGTGGCAGCAGTGGTCGGCGGGATCGACAGTGCCTTGGGCCTGACAGCGATTGAATTTGCATCAGATATCAACATTTCCGCGCTTGAGGTGGTCACCGCCTTGGGCACCACAAATAGCTATACCCATCCTGTGGCCCAAGGGGCCAATATTGGCGTCACCGGCGTGCTTTCGTCTGCGGCGCAGCTTGCTGCGGGGGAACCGCCCGCCCAATCGGGATGGATCGCCTTGGGTGAAAGGGGCGTGCAGCTTCACCGGGCGGCCATGCGGCTAAAGACAGACGTTGCGTTCACGCCGGACCTGTTGGGCGATCTGGGTGTCGGCGTGTCGGTGACGCGCGTCAATCTGCCCGTCTTTGTCGAAGTGGCGGGTGCAACAGCCACACTAGAGGAAATAAATTGCGGCGCTGCGGACCCGGACGCGACCGCGGCACGGTTTTCAACGGCGGCTACACCGCTCAACCCCGAGAACGGCACATCTGTTGCAGCGCTGTATCTGGGCACACTGGACCAAGCGGCTTTTGACAGCGGGCCGATCGTGCCCTCGGATCTGGGCTTTGCTGATATTCTGGATCTGACCCTGCGCATTGATCTGCCCCTGCTGCCCGACGTCGTCATCAACGGGATCACGCTGCAGGCCCGGTCCCACGTCGCATTGGGCGCGTCGCAAGAGGAAAGCATCAGCTTTTCGATGGCGGATGTGCGTGCAAACCGGACGACACGCGGCTTTGGCTCGGGCGATTTGCAAACGACAGGCATCGCCAGCCTGTTGTCCCCCGACAGGACCGAAATAAGGGTCAAGCCAGGTCAGGAAGGTCTGATCACAGGTCTGGCGGCCCCCTTGATCCAGACCGTCCTGTCCACCCTGCCCGACCGTTTGCTGACAGGCCTGACCGGGCCGCTGGACGCGGTGGTTGGCAACACCTTGGACAGCGCAGGCCTGCGTTTGGGAGAAGGCGAATTAGCGCTGACCGGGCATCACTGCGAATTGATAAGGTTGGTGCAGTAACAAATGACATCATGCAGAAAACGCGCGCCTTTGAGGGCCCGCGTTTTTTGTGTGGAATAAGATAGGATGGTCAGGATACGGCGCGGTGTCAGGCGCGCAAACGGTCCTGGGATGTGAATTTCGACCGTCCAACAAGCGGCAGAAGCCGCCGTGTCGGCACGGAATCCGCACGCGATTCCTTTTCGTTTTCCGGCGTATTTGCATTGGCACAAATTTCATCCGTAACAAAAGCAATCAGCTGATAGCGCGACCCCAGGCCCGATTTATTGTAGATGCTGCTAAGTTGCGATTTGACCGTGGCGATGGCACAGCCGCGCATCTCGGCGACTTCGCTATTTGAAAACCCCTTTGCCACGAAAATCGCCACGTCCGCTTCGGCCTGCGACAACCCCCAATCGGGGGCATAGCGCGCGATGACGCTTTCTTTGGCCACAGGTTCACCTGCCCCCGGTGCCAGACGTTTCTGCCGTTGTTCGCCCTGATATTTCTGAAGTTGTGATATGCACAAATAGGCCACCCCGCTGGTCAAAGCGAAAAAGAAGGCAAACAGGCCCGTAACTGTCGCCCAGTCCGCACTGCCAGCTTCCAGAACAAAGGCCACGATCAGCCCAGTCTTAAGTGCGGCGACCCCGGAAACCAGAGCAATCCCAGCAAACCAATAACGGCCCATTTTACATCCTAACCATTTAAGTATCTTCGTATGATGCCCTTTTTTGCGGAGTATTATGTCAGAACAAAGACACAATCCGGCTTCTGTGTGGATTTGAGACGAATTCACAATAATTTTGAAACGCGCCTGAATGCGAGGCGACAACCAGCGCGTGAAGGCGAATGGCACCTGTTCCCCTCAAGATGCAAGGCCCATCGTCACAAGATGGTGATGCCGTAGCATTCGCAGCTGCATCACAGCTGCGCGCGCCAAACGACCAGTCTATATTTTACATTTGCAACAATGGCTTAGATGCGCATGCGCGGGACATCGCGGGGATCCAACCGAAGGTCGATCAAGAAAGGCCCCTTTCGATCCTTTAGCTGCACCAGCGCGGTTTCCAGCTCTTCTTTCGAGTGAACCTCGACCCCATCGCCACCAAGAGATCTGGCAATTCCCGCGAACGAGGGCCAGTTGAACTCGGTCAGGCTTGGGTCCATTTTTCTGTCGATGAATTGTATGTGCTCTGCACCATAGGCGGAATCGTTCGCAATAATGACAATTAGATCAAGCCCAAGGCGCACGGCTGTGTTGAACTCGTTGATGCCCCCCATCATGAAGCCCCCGTCACCACTGAAAAGCACAACAGGGCGGTCAGGGGCAGCCAGACCGACCCCCACGGCTTCTTGTAAGCCAAGCCCAATGGCACCAAAATTCACGGTGCCCACGAAGCTTTGCGGATCGGGCACGGAAATTCGACACCAAACCTCGGTCATAAAACGCCCGCCATCGGTGACCAGCACACGATCTTTGGGCAACGCCTCTTCCAACCGTTCCAGCGCATAAACGAAGTTTACGAACCCTTCCGAACTTGTTTCCGCGCCCGCAGGATGCATCGTGAGCGTTGCGACATCCAAGTCACGGGTGAACCCGCTTGGTGGGACCTCTGCTTCATCCAGCCAATACAGAATAGTTTCAGCGGTCAGGCCCGCATCGGCAACCAGCGCTGCATCCGGATGCAAGCCACCGCCAATTGCTGCGGGTTCGACATCAACCTGAACGATCCGCTTGTTTTTCATCAGCTTACCGCGGTCAGTGGTAAAATCGTGCAGCGCGGTGCCAAAGCAAACGATGCAATCGGATTGCGCGATCAGATCATACGCCGCTGGCGTGGAAAGTGTGCCGAAAATACCAATGTCATAGGGGTGGTCGTTGAACAGCCCCTTCGCTTTCAACGTCGTCGCAAGGGGGGCTTCCAACCGGTCGGCAAGCTTGATCAACTGATCCCGCGCAGCAACGGCCCCGCCCCCCGCCAAGATCAAAGGACGGCGCGCGGATGCGATCATACCGATTGCATCATCAAGGATATCGCCCTGTGCGACGCCACCCGGTGCCGTGAAGACATCAAGCACCTGCACGTCATGGGTTACCTCTTGCCACATGAAATCGGCGGGCATGTTCAGTACAATCGGGCGGCGCTCGACTTGGGCGCGATAAAACGCACGCGCAACGTCCTTGCCCACGGTTGCCGGTGTGCGAAGCTGTTCAAACCCTGCCCCCGTCACCTTGACCAGTTCACGTTGGTCGATGCTTTGCAGGTGGCGCGGGTTGTCCACTGGGGTATCACCGGCAAGAATGACCAAGGGCACATGCGCCCGTGCGGCTTCGGTAAGCGCCGTGATACAATTGGTCAGCGCTGGCCCGTGGGTGACCGTAGCAACGCCCACTTTGCCCGAGACATGGGCGTAGGCCACAGCCATCAAAACCGAACTCCCCTCATGTGCAGAGGGGACAAAACGCCCATCGAAATCCCGCACAAAGCTGTCGACCATAAAAAGATTGGCATCGCCCATCAGCCCGAACATCGTTTCGACGCCATGTTCATGGGTCGCGCGCGCAATGGACTGGTATGCGTAAAATGGACTGCTCATTGAAAGTACCCTTGATTGTTTCATCTCGGATAGCAGTTATCGGTCGCGTAATTTCCGCAATTTTGCGTGGGCATTGCCTGAAATCTGCAAACGGCGACTCTTATTCGCGCTATTCATGCGCATTTTCCGCATTTGGTCGCACCCCAGCGCCGAAACACACGGGCGCGCGAGGGGCTTATGCTTTTGTTATGATTGAGCGGCAGCAATAGGGAAGTACCGCCAGCCGCTTCAGCCCCTTGAAAAAAACTGGATACTCAGCCCAAAAACACGGCAGTTCCATCAAAGACCTAGATGCGCATCGAGCCGCGAACCAAAGCGGTCTTGTCCTTGACCAGTCCCGCATATCGTCGGCAACGCGGCATCCATGGTATGATACGAAATAACTGCCAGCAGCACCGCAGCGATAGCAAAGGTGGCAAGCAAACTGTGCGTCTTCGGCTTTTTCCACGAGCCAAGTGCCCAGCAGCAAAGCCCCTGCCGTAGGGATCCAAGCGCCAGAAAAGCCCGCCGCATTAAGAGTATGGGCCCAATGCCAGCCAATCCCGCTGTGATTGTGGTCATGGCACCTCATAGCGCGCGTTTGGCCGACTGGGCGGAGGCATGCTGCACCACAAACAAGTCATTTTGCTAATCCAACCGTGCGCGCGCTTTACAGCGCAGATCAACAGTCTGGCCATCTTCGCGCGCCACAATCCACTTTTTCGGGGCGATGAATGGACTTACGCCACCACTTTTGGTCAGTTTATGTCTAGACCGCGATCCGCAGCATGATGGTGCCGCTCGCGCGGGTAGAATCGCGGCAAGCACAGCGTTCACGATGGTACCGGTAATTATATGATCCCAGATTTTGCTGCTGCCGCGAATGTTTCCTTTGGCAAGGCCATGCTGCGGCGCGGAGGGGGTCACTGGGCATTGGTTTAATGACAGTCTATGGATACCGAAACGAACGAGGTCAGATCATGCATCGCAGTATCATTCCGGTTATTCTAACGTTCATACTCCTTTCGGGTTGCAGCGATTTTGCCACTAAACGCACTTCCGTCGTCGGCGCGGGTCCGGACGAATTGCTGAAGTTGCGTGCGGGTCCGGGGCTTGGCTTCAGCGTCGTGTTGGGCCTGCCTGACGGGACCTCGCTTATTCGCCGCGATTGTGTGACCGAAATAGGCCAGTTGTGGTGCCGGGTCTCGCTGACCGCTGCGCCGCAGATCACCGGCTACGTCTCCGCCGATTATCTCTCGACACGTTAACTTGGGCCTGATTGCGCTGACTGGTATTTCACCAATCAAAATGTCGCGCATTGCACGTGTAAAAATAATGAGATGAACGCGGCACGGAACTGAAGTGATCGATGAGCATCAGCGGTCCCGCGACCCGCCGGTATTTGCGCAGCTTTCGGAATGGGCGGGAAGCGGCCCTTCGCCGCGCTGGTACCAGCTGTTGTTTTTGAATGATCTACCTTGGCGCAGCTGAGCCCTGCGTAACATTGTTTCAATATAGAGATTTTCGCAAGCGCCTTGACAAAACCATAAATGTAGTTTTATTTGAATTATGATGAATAACACTTCCGCAGCTCTCTCACTCGCCGCTCTTGGCCATGATACGCGCCTGACAATTTTCCGGTTGTTGGTGCGGGCTGGAAATGATGGTCTCAATATCGGCGAGATCGGCCAGCATCTGGGCATGGCGGCATCGACCCTTGCATACCACCTCAAAACGCTGGTGGACGCTGGACTGGTAACACAGGAGCGGCAGGGACGTCAGATCATGAACCGCGTGGATTTCGCTATCATGCATCAAACGGTGTCGTTCCTGACATCGGAATGTTGCGCAGGGGTGAAACTTACGCGAAAGGATGCGGCCTAGTGGGTATCGTTCTTTTTTCACACCCTGAATAAACTATAAATCTAAGGATTTAGATATGACTGAACTTAATCCAAATGTCCCGTCCCGGACCAATGACCTACTTCAACGGCTCTGGGCAAAAGAAAGGGTCTGGCTTGTCTCGGCAGCCATCCTCATCTTGCTGTTCATTTTTGCGACCCCGATTGGTCTCTCCACCACAGGTTTTGTCGCGCAGAACCTCGCGAACGTAGCGCCCTTCCTTGCGCTATCCGTTGGGATCGCGGCCTATGCAGGGGCAACAGGCGCGGACGGGCTGATCGCGCGGGCCTTTACCGGATCCCCCGTCATGATGATCTTTGTCGCTGCTGTTGTCGGCGGGCTCTCTCCTTTCTGTTCCTGCGGTGTCATCCCCCTCATTGCCGCCCTCTTGGCGATGGGTGTTCCGCTTTCAGCGGTCATGGCCTTCTGGCTTGCCTCGCCTGTGATGGACCCGTCGATGTTCTTTCTGACCACCGGTGTGCTGGGTATCGAATTTGCGATCGGAAAAACGATCGCTGCGCTAAGCCTCGGTATTTTTGGCGGTCTCATCGTGCATGGTCTGTCCCGCGCCGGAGTTCTGTCCGATCCGCTGCGCGAAGGTGTGGGCAATGGCGGTTGCGGGGGGGCAAAGGTCCGCACGGTTCAGCCGGTCGTCTGGAATTTCTGGCGTGATGATGCGCGTGTGGCCAAATTCTGGCGTGAAGGTATCAAAACCACGCTGTTTCTTGCCAAATGGCTCACCCTCGCATTCATCCTTGAAAGCCTGATGCTGGCCTGGCTGCCTGCCGATCTGGTGGCACGCTCGCTCGGCGGCACCGGCCTGGCCCCTATTGGTATTGCAACCCTCGTGGGGGTGCCTGCCTATCTGAACGGCTATGCCGCTTTGCCCTTGGTCGGCGGTCTGATGGGACAGGGTATGGCACCCGGCGCAGGCATGGCGTTTCTCGTGGCAGGCGGAGTCAGCTCTCTCCCCGCTGCCATCGCGGTCTGGGCCTTGGTCAAAAGGGAGGTGTTTCTTCTCTATCTCGGCATCGCGTTGATAGGATCATTTGCCATCGGGCTGTTGTTTCAACTCTGGAGTGCGCTCTAGCAACCGCGTTGTTTCAGCACAACAAATTGCAGGCCTTCGGTGAAGGTCTGCAATACCTCGCACGCCGGAGTTCAAGCCCGCCGTCACAAACCCACGTTATGGGAACGGTCGCGAACCAGCCTGATTTAAGATGCAATAAACCCCGTTCCAAACCAAAGTGATTGTTGGATGTCTTTCTGCTGTGCGCTGACAGCCGCCATTCGCTGCAAGGCAAAATTCTCGTAGTTTTGGCTCGACGCCGACTTTCGCTGCGCGATGCACTGATGACAGGTGTGCGGGACATTGCTGCCTTTCAATGCACATAGGCAAAAAGATTCCTTCGCAGGCATTGCGGGCCTTGATTAAGATCGCGCACGATTTGCTCAGGTCTAATGGTTAAAAACTTAATTCAGACCGACAGATTGTCCGTTCATCCAACGCGGTCTCGGAAAATCCCCTTTCAAAGTTGAACACACTACCCATCAGGGACGCTGGAAGAACCGTGCGGTGTGGACAGTTCTGAACACTTCTGCCTTGCGGCATGTGGTGCCGCAGTCCCAGCGACGAGCAGCGAGCCGCCGCCTGTGGCCATGTAGTACAAGCTGGCACCGTGGCCCCTACGTCCTCATCACCCAACTACGCTCCAACCCCGGCACCACACTCAAACCCCGTCAAACCGACGCAAGACCATAGGACAATCATGCGCTGTTGCTGGGTTCTACGCGACATCTGTCATCATGGGATCACCCAGTGACACACGAGCTATTGTCATTACTATTTTTGACAACTGAATCTCTCAAGAATCAGAATTCCCAATTTTTTGGTTGATTTAAACCCCGAAATATAAGCAAAGATATTTCTGAGTACATTAAAGTCATAACATTAAAGCTCTGAGGCCCGCTATGAACCACCAAGGGAACGTCCAATCCATGGCGAAAAATACTGATCTTGCGGGGCTGTGTGCCACTGCCCGCGAGATGGTCGCGCGTGAAGCCCCGATTTACGAAAAGCAGCGACCGCGCAGCAAGGCTATGTTCGAAAAACCAGAGCCGGGTTTTTACGATCAGGTGCCGCAGCACTGGATGCGGGATTGGCCCATGCCGTTCCCCTTTGCCGTCGCCGGCGCATCCGGCAGCACCTTGATCGACATTGACGGCAACGAACTCGTCGATTTCTGTCTTGGCGATACCGGAGCCATGTTCGGGCACGCGCCCCAGCCCATTGTCGATGCCTTATCACAATCGGGCACGCGCGGCCTGACGACCATGCTGCCTTCAGGCGAAACGGCGAAAGTCGGCAAACTGTTGTCGGACCGCTTTGGCCCGCTTGTCTTTCAGATCGCGACGACGGCCAGCGATGCCAATCGCTTTGCAATTCGGGTGGCGCGGGCCGTCACAGGTCGTAAGAAAATCCTTGTGTTCGACGGCTGCTATCACGGTGCGGTAGACGAGACACTGGTCGACCTTGAGAATGGCAAGACGGTCGCACGCAAGAACCTCTTGGGCCAAGTTGTCGATGTCACCACAACATCGGTTAGCATCCCGTTCAACGACATTGAGGCGTTGAAGGCCGCGCTGGAGACGGGCGAAATTGCCGTTGTTCTGGCCGAACCCGTTATGACAAACTGCGGCATGATCCTGCCGGATGAGGGATATCTGAAAGCGTTGCGCGACTTGACCCGCGCAACGGGCACATTGCTTCATATCGACGAGACCCACACGATATCGACCGGCCTTGGCGGATATACCGCAGTGCATGGGCTGGAGCCGGACATCTTTGTTGTCGGCAAACCTGTCGGTGGCGGCGTGCCGGTGGCGATCTGGGGCATGTCTGAGGATGTGGCCCAGGCGATGTCCGACATCCGCGCCAAGATGAGCGGCATCGGCCACTCTGGCATCGGAACGACCCTTTCGGGCAGCACGCTGCAAATTGCCTGCCTGCGGGCCTGTCTTGAGGAAGTCATGACGGAGGCGGCTTACGAAACGATGAACCGTCATGCGGATCGGCTCGAGCAGGGTTTCACAGCGGCAATTCGTGCTGCAGGGCTGCCGTGGCATGTCAGCCGCGTCGGCGCGCGTCTCGAGATTGTATTTTCTGCCGATACCGTACGGAACGCGCAGGAATCCCGCGCAGCCGCGATAGATGATATCCAGCATGCATTGCATATCGGTTTGCTCAACCAGGGTTATCTCGTGACGCCGTTTCACAACATGGTGCTGGTTGCACCGACGACAACATCCGAGCAGATCGAAGGGTTGCTAGGTGCCTTCGAAAACGTGCTGAAACGTCTTGTCGCGCAGGAGGATATGTGATGACCGCCCCCAGACCGAATGAAGCTGCGCCCATTGAAGAAGCCGAAGCCTTTCTGGCCAAACACCCGGATATCCCGGCGTTCGATCTTGTATTGATCGACCCCAACGGGATCGCGCGCGGCAAGATCATCCGCCGTCACGAACTTTTGGGGCTCTACCGGTCCGGTCGGCATCTGCCGGGCTCGATCCTCGGGCTTGATGTCACGGGCGAAGACGTTGATGAGACGGGGCTGGTCTGGGATGACGGCGATGCGGACCGCATCGCGTGGCCGATTGCCGGATCGCTGGTTGAGCTGCCTTGGACCTCTCCAAAACGGGGCGAAGTCCGCGTCAGCCTTTACGAGTTGGACGGCACGCGGATGGGGGCCGATCCGCGCCATGCACTGTCACGCCAGATCGAGGCGTTCAACCAGATTGGGATGAACCCTGTCATGGCCTTTGAACTGGAATTCTACCTTGTGGATGCCCATCGCGACGCCAATGGCCGCCCGCAGGCGGCGCGGATGCCGATCACGGGCGACCTGAACCAGACCAATCAGGTCTATTCGCTGGACCCGCTTGATAATATGGAGGCTTTCATCGCACAGCTTTACGCCCATGCCGAGGTACAGGGCCTTCCCGTTGAGACGATGATTTCCGAATACGCGCCCGGACAATATGAGCTAACCTTGCGGCACCGCAACAGTGGGCTGCGCGCGGCAGATGATCTGGTGATGCTAAAACGGCTGGTGCGTGGCCTCTCGATCCGGCACGGGATGCGCGCAAATTTCATGGCCAAACCATTCGCGGGGCGCTCGGGCTCGGGGATGCACCTGCACACCAGCCTGACGAACGAGGCGGGCGAGAACCTGATGGCGGACACGGGCGGAGACCTTGCGCCGCTGTTGCTGAATGCGGTGGCAGGGCTGCAAAAGACGCTGGCAGAGTCGATGCTGCTCTATGCGCCCAACATCAATTCATGGCGCCGGTTCGGCCGCAACAGCTATGCGCCGACAGCTGCCACATGGGGCCGCAACAACCGCAGTGTTGCGATCCGCGTGCCTGCCGGGAATCCCGCCAACCGCCACATCGAGCACCGCACACCCGGAGTCGATGCCAACCCCTATCTGGTGGCGGCCAGCGTGCTCGGCGGTATGTTCGAGGGTATCCGCGAAAAATTGCAGCCCGAGGCTGAGGCCACGTCCTATGATGCGGCGAGCGAGCATGTTCTCCCAAAGGACTGGGCAGCCGCCATCGCGCTTGCGTCCGAATCCACATTTCTGCGGAACGCCTTGGGTGACAAGATGGCGCATGTGTTCCTTGCCTTGCGGCAATCGGAATACGACCGTTTCATGGCCGAGGTCACTTCGGAGGAATTCGACTATTTCGGCAACACAATCTAACAGGATATCCTGATGCGAGATATTTCGACCCAGCACCAACAGATCTATCAGGCGCTGCGCGAGCAGCTTATTTCAGGGCAGTTCACGCCGGGCACGAATGTGAATGCCCGCAGTCTTAGTCAGACGATGGACGTGGGGCTTATGCCTATGCGCGGCGCAATCACGCGGCTGGTCGGGGAACGCGCGCTTGAGGTTCAGCGCAATGGCCGCTTTTGTGTGCCGGCGTTGACCCGCCACCGTTTCGACGAGTTGATGCAGGCGCGCCAGCAGCTTGAGCCGCTTTGCGCCATGCGCGCGCTGCCGTTTATGACGGCAGAAACACTGGAAGAAATGGAAGCCTGCGACAGACGGGTGAACCAGAGCTACCAGACCGGAGACGCCGAGGCCTACATGCGAGAGAATTACCATTTTCACTTTACCCTCTACCGATCCGGTGCCTCAGAAGTGCTGTTGCCGCTTTTGGAAAGTGTCTGGATGCAGTTCGGCCCGTTCATGCGCAGCGTCTTCACGATGGATGAAAAGTCCGACATCGTTGACAAGCACCAAATGGCTCTCGACGCGATCCGGCGCGATGACGCCCAAGCGCTTGGCATCGCTATTCAGGCCGACATCGCGGACGCGGTTCATCTTCTCAAGCAGACGCTTGGCGACGCAGAGCCCACGACCTCGGGCCTGTAACCGGGACCCGTCGATCTTGATTAAATCTCAAGCGGTTTCACGCGCGAATTCTTCAATCGCGTCACCCAAGGCATCCACAATTTGATCGCATTGCTCGGGCGTGATGATCAGCGGCGGCGACAAAACCAGCCGGTCGCCGACAGGGCGGATGATGACGCCGCGTTCGACACATTTCTGAAAGATCTTATGGCCGCACCCAAGGTGCGGGTCCATCCCCGCCTTGGTCGCCTTGTCGGCGACCATGTCCACCGCCAGCATCAGGCCGTGCCCGCGCACGTCGCCAACGCCCGGCAGGTCCGCAAGCCGCTGCGCTGACTTCATCAAATAGGCACCCGAGCTTGCCGCATTGGCCAGCATTCCCTCGTTCTCCATGATCTCGACATTCTTGAGAGCCGCCGCACAGGCGACCGGATGCCCCCAATAGGTCAGCCCCATCGAAAATGTCCCGCCTTCGGTCTGCGGATGGCTGATGACATCATAGATTTCATCCGACAGGATCGTCGCCCCCAGTGGGATGTAGCCCGAGGTGATCCCCTTGGCGGACACGATGATATCGGGCTGGTAGTCAAAGACTGCCTCGGACGCGAACCAGTGGCCCAACCGGCCAAAGGCGGTCACGACCTCGTCCGCGATGTAAAGGATGTCGTTGCGCGTGCAGAGTTCTTTCATCCGCTTGTGATACCCGGCGGGCGCGATCAGCACGCCGCCCGCGCCCATGATCGGTTCGGCGATGAAGGCGGCGATGTTGTCGGCACCGTTGTTGGCAATCGTCGCCTCGAATTCGCGCACCAGATAGTCGCAGAACTGCGCCTCGGTAAGATCATCGGGCTTGGCGTACATGTTCGCCGCCGAAACGTAGCGGATAATGTCATCGGCAATGCGGTTGAAACCGGTCTTGGTGCCCTCGATCCCCGTGAGGTTCGCGGCGAAATAAGTGGCACCGTGGTAGGCGGAGTTGCGCGAGATAATCTTTTTCTTCGACGGCTTACCACGCAGTTCGTGGTAGAAATGCGCGATCCGCACGGCCGCTTCGTTCGCGGTGCTGCCGCCGCAGGAATAGAAGACGTGGTTCAGATCGCCCGGCGTATGCTCAGCCAGCCAAGCCCCGAATTCTGCCGCTGGAACATTGGTGCTGTGCCCGAACGGGTTGTAGTACTGCATGTCCATCACCTGCTTGGCGATGGCCTCCGCCATATCCCGCCGACCGTGGCCGATGTTGACGCACCACAAGCCAGCGATCCCGTCCAGCAGTTTGCGCCCTGTGCTGTCGGTCACATGGATGCCGTTCGCGCTCTCGATGACCTGACTGCCTTCGTCCTTGAAGGTGGCGAAATCGGTGTAGGGATGCAGCAGGTGGTCGCGGTCCATTTCCCAGGCACTGCGTGTGTTTGGATGTGTCATGTCGATCCTTTCAGACAGTATTGACCCCTGCCGGGGCAGGGCAAAATGGCGACCGGCGTCGCATGCGCCTCAAATCTCAGCGTGCCAAAGTTCAATAAAAACGTTCTGTTCGTCTCCGGCAGGCGCAAAGGCGGTGCCAAAAAGAACCATATCGCCCCATCTCGCGTTGTCGCCAGCGGGCACTTCCAACTCCGCCCTCGTGCGTCCGAAATAGCTGCCGTCAGGCTGCGGCACCATGCGCCCTGCGTTATGCACCATCAGCACCGTCCCGTCCTCCAGCTCAAGGAAATAGCGGGCCTCGACTTCATAGGTACCATCAGCCAGACGGCGGGCGAAATCGGCACCGCCGGGCAGGATTTTTGCGCGCCATGTGGCCGACACAGCCTCGCCCCCGGTGATCGGGAACAGCGCGCGTCCGGTGCCACGGGTGGTGTTGAACTCGGTCGGCGGCGCAATCTCGGCCCGGATCGAACAGACCCGCGTTAGGCGGGGCTGGCCGGGGGACAACGACGCGCCCAACGACGTGATATCGGGGCAATCAGCGTTCATAGGTCACCTGTCCGTCGAACAGTGTCAGATCGACCTCCATTGCCCCGATCCGGTCAGCCTTTGTCTTCTCGATATCGCCGGACAAAAGGGCAAGGTCCGCTTTCATGCCGGGCCTGATCATGCCTGTCAAATCTTCGGCATAACCGACATAAGCCCCGTTGCGGGTATAGGCGGCCAGCACATCATGCAGCTCCAGCCGCTGATCTCGCAAACCTTCGGCCCAATTCTTCCGCGTCATCGCAGCCTGAATGCCCGCCAGCGGAGAGATCGGCACGATCGGCCAGTCTGACGAAAAGGCGACCATGGCACCCGTGTCCGCGATGGTGCGCCAAGCGTAAGCCATACCCGCCCGGTCGGGGCCGATCCCCACGGTCGTTTCATCCTCGCGCACAGGCGCGTGCGGCGGTTGCATCGAGGCAACCACACCCAGTTCGGCAAAGCGCCCCAGATCGTCGGGGTGCAGCATCTCGACATGTTCAATCCGGTGCCGCCGGTCGCGCGGGCCGTTGGCATTGGCCGCCGCCTCATAGCCATCAAGTGCCAGCCGCACCGCCGCATCGCCGATGGCGTGGATGGCGATCTGCATGCCGCGCTTGTCGATCTCTGTCGCAGCCGCGATGAAATCCTCGCGCGTGAACAGCATATCGCCCCGGTGGCCGGGACGGTTGGCATAGGGTTCGATCATCGCTGCCGTGCCGCTGGCGATGACACCGTCAAGGAAGATTTTGACGAAATTGCAGCTCAGGGTGTCGCCCGTGAAGTCCCGCGTCATCGCACTCGCGCGGTCCAGTTCCGATATGTCCATTTCCGCCGTCAGGTGGAACGGCACCTTCACCCGCGAGATCAAATTTCCCTCTTCCTCAACCTCGCGCAGGACCTCAAGCATATAGCGGTTGCCGTCCATGTTGTGCATCGTGGTGATGCCGTGGCGGGCGGCATGGCGCAGGCCGACCTTCAAGGTCTCGCGGTCTTCCTGGCGTTCCTTTGCCGTCGGAGGCACGGGCGGTTCGATTCCCGACATGCCGTGCGATTCACGCCCGCCGACATTGCGCACATCCAGAACCGGCAGCATCGCCAACTTCTCGTGCAGCTCGCCGGTGGCTTTGCCGTCCGCGCCCATGACCACCTCGTTGCCGCGCGGCAACTCACGCCCATCCAGCAAACCCGCGGCCTTCAACGCTGCGGTGTTGGCCCAAGCGGTGTGGAAATCATAGGCCATAAGCGCCAGCGGACGGTCGGGGCAAATCTCGTCCAGCACGTGCCTGTCCAAGGACCGATCCGGCCCGAGAATTTGATAGCTGGCACCTTGCCCCAGCAACAGCGCGAGGTCCGGATGGCCCGCTGCGTAGTCGCTGACCGCCGCGCGCAATTCTTCCATGCCGCTGACCCTGTCGGCGCGGATCACGGTTTCGTTGTAGCCGCCCATGAAAAGATGCACGTGCGATTCCACGAAACCCGGCAGCAGCGTGCGGCCTTGCGCGTCGATCTTGCGTGTCTCTGGCCCCGCCAGCGCCGCGATCTCGGCGTCGGTGCCCACAGCGGTAATCCGGTCGCCATCGACGGCGACCGCCGTCGCGCGCTGCCCGTTTGGGTCCATGGTCAGCACGGCGGCATTGGTGAAAACAAAGGTGGGGGTCATGCGGTTTCTCCTGTCGGACGCAGGCGCGTCGCGGTGAGCGTGGCGTCGTCGAAGACGTAGGTCAAAAGGGGCGTGATCCGTTGCGACAGCATCGCGTTATGATCCGCAAGCGTGGTCTGCGGGTCCGTGATAAGGGTCAGGTAGCAGGGCATCCAAAGGTCATAGAGCAGCGTCGCGAGATAGGTGATCTCCATCGGCGTGCCCGCCCGCGTGCACAAATCGTAGAGTTCCAGCCGATCTATAATCGCCTCAATCAACAGGCGCGAAGTTTTGCGAAACCGGTCGGACAGGTCCGTCTCGGGGCGTCGGATGACCGACGCTTCTGCGTAGCGCCAGACCCGGCGTGAAGCGATATCCAGCGTCTCCTCGGAGATCTCGGAGAACAGGTCCAGCACGATGTCGGCGAGCGGAACGCCTTCCAGCCGAGGTTTGCGCGATCCGCTCTCGCGCTTGCGCTGAGTGCCTTCCTCGACGATGGCGACAAGGATGCCGTCCTTTGACCCGAAGTAGTTAAATACAGTGGGTGCCGACACGTCGCAGGCTTCGGCGATATCCGCGACCGTGGTCGCATCAACGCCCTTACGCTCGAATAAATCGATTGCCGCCGCGATGATATCGTCCCGGCGCCGGGCTTTTTTTCGATCACGCAATCCGGGTTCTGCATCTTTGGGCATCAGGTTCTCTTCGTTGCGGTTCATATTTTTTGTTCGTATAAAAAATTTTATTGACTAAAAGTTTTTTGTCAATAACTTTCGAGCAATTGCAAGGATGCTCCACATGCTCGATATACGTTCGCTTTCAAAGAAATTCGGTTCCGGGGCTAGCGCCTTTCACGCGCTAAGGTCGATCGACATCACCATCGAAGAGGGTGAATTCTTTACGCTGCTTGGTCCGTCCGGCTGTGGCAAGACGACCCTGCTGCGGCTAATCGCCGGCTTTGAACAGCCCAGCGGCGGGCAGCTGGTGCTGGACGGCAAAGACATTGCAGCGATCCCGCCGAACCACCGCCCTGTGAATACAGTGTTCCAAAGCTATGCGCTGTTTCCACACATGACCGTGGCGCAGAACGTCGCCTTCGGGCTTGAGGCGCGCGGCACCAAACCGGCGGAGGTCGCTCCGCGGGTGGATGAGATACTCGAGATTGTGCAGATGGCGCACCTGCGCGACCGCAAGAGCAGCCAGATGTCCGGTGGCCAGCAGCAACGTGTGGCACTGGCCCGCGCGCTGGCCCCGCGCCCGCGCATTCTGCTGCTGGACGAACCGCTTTCGGCACTTGACCTCAAGCTGCGCAAGCAGATGCAGTTCGAGCTTAAGCGCCTGCAGCGGGAATTGGGTCTGACATTCATCTTTGTCACCCACGACCAAGACGAGGCGCTGACCATGTCAGACCGCATCGCGGTGATGGAAGGGGGCACGTTGCAACAGGTGGCCGCCCCCCGATCGCTTTACGATCATCCGGCAAACCGGTTTGTCGCCGGGTTCATCGGGGAAGCGAATTTCCTGCCGGGCACCATTGCGGACGGCAAGCTGATCCTGGCCGGAAGCCCGCCCGCGCCAATGCCGCGCGACACGAAAAGCAGCGGGCAAGTCACCGTGATGATCCGCCCCGAACAGGTTGTCGTTGGCCCCACCGCCCAAGAGGCCATCACGCTTGATGGCCGGGTTGAGGCGCTGGTTTTCTCAGGGACCGATACTCATGTCAGCCTGCGGCTACAGAACGGCAACACCCTTAGCCTGCGATCCCCGAACACATCCCACGCCGGAACGTCCCTAGCCGAAGGACAGAGATTGCAGGTGTCCCTGCCCATCGATGCGCTGCGCGTCCTGCCGGAGGAGATCGCGGATGCCGCATGACGCCCCCGCAAGCGAACGCGCCCTGATCCGGAAAGAGACCCGGCGGCGCTGGTCGCTTGCGCTGCCCGCGCTTACGGTGATCACGCTGCTGTCTATCCTGCCGCTGGTGGTCATGGTCGCGTATTCCTTTATGCAAGCGGGTCAGTACGCAGGTGTTGAGCCGGGCTTCTCTCTCAACGGATGGAGAGCGGTCTTTTTCGAACGCGACTTCTTTGACGACAGCCTGATCCCGGCCACCGCGCATCTGACGATTCTGGGCCGGTCCATTGCGCTGGCTTTGGCCACCACTGCGTTGACCTGCGTCTTTGGCATTCCGACCGCGTGGTTCATCGCCACGCGCCCGCCGTCCTCGCGCGGCTTCTGGATGTTCCTTATCACAGTGCCGTTCTGGACCAACCTGCTGGTGCGCACTATCGCCATACAAGAGGTGATCCGCGCCGACGGCACCCTCAACCGGTTGCTGCTGGCCACGGGCATCATCAATGAGCCGCTACAGATGATGTTCACCAATGGTGCCGTGCTGGTGGGGATGACCTATGTGTACCTGCCGCTGATGGTACTGCCCGTCTACGCCGCGATTGAGAAGTTCGACTTCCGCCTGTCGGAAGCCGCTTACGATTTATACGCCTCACGGCTCTACTGCTTGCGCCGTGTCGTGCTGCCGCTGATGTGGCCGGGCATCATCGCAGGATCAATCCTGGTCTTCATTCCGGCGCTCGGGGCCTACGTCACGCCGCGCCTGATGGGCGGGGGGCGTGCGATGATGTGGGGCAACCTTATTGACCTGCAATTCGGGCAGGGCCGCAACTGGCCGCTAGGAGCCGCGCTGTCGATCACTCTGACTCTCGTCGTTCTGGGTGCCCTTGTCTGGTATGCCCGCCGCGCCGCAAAAGGGGATCGCGCCAATGGCTGAGAAACGCTTCGACGTCACGCATATTCCCGGGGCCGCGTTTATTGCGTACATCACCTTTCTGGCCCTCTATGTGCCTGTCCTCATCCTCGTGGTGAACGCCTTCAACGGCGGTGACACGGCGGGCCAGTGGGAGGGCGCATCGCTGCGCTGGTTCGCAGCCGCGCTGGACAACGCGGCATTCCGCAGTGCCGCGCTCAATTCGCTGATCGTGGCGGCGATGGCGGCCACCGTATCGACGAGCCTTGCCACCATGGCGGCGCTGGCAGTAACCCGTGGCCGTCCGGTCAAAGGACAGGGCGGCATCTTCGTCATCCTGAACCAGCCTTTGCTGGTGCCCGAAATCGTCTTTGCCATCGCCCTCATGATCGTCCTAGCACAGGTCAAGCAGGCGACCGGCTACCAAGGCCTTGGCTATGTGATCGCAGCGCATACCACCTTTTGTATCCCCTTCTCCTTCCTGCCGATCCGCGCGCGGCTGTCGGGCATGGACCTGACGCTTGAGACCGCTTCGATGGACCTATACGCCAGCCGTTTCTACACCTTCCGGCGCGTTACGCTGCCGTTGTTGCTGCCCGGGATCCTCGCCGGTTTCATGCTGGCCTTTGTGATCTCGCTCGACAATGTGGTTGTCAGCAGCTTCATCAAATCGCCGGGCCAGGAAACCCTGCCCACCTATCTGATGGGCGAGTTGCGCCGCAATCTGACCTCGGAAATCTACGCGATATCGGCGCTGCTGCTCTTTGCCAGCATCTCCATCGTCGCGGCCTCGTGGGTCATTACCCGAACCAAGGAATAACCAAGAAGAAACTGCCAACCCCAATCCAACATCGGAGGCTTTTCAATGAAACCCACCCCCACTCGCACCGCGCTTGCCGCCAGTCTGGCCCTGCTCGCGCAGTCCGCCACGGCCGAAGGCAACCTGAACATCTACAACTTCGGGCTCTACACCCCGCCGGACCTGCTCGAAAAATTCTCGGAAGAATACGACGTCGAGGTCACCCTGACCGATTTCGTCGCCAACGAAGAGGCCATCGCCCGCATTCAGGCCGGCGGCCACGGCATGGACGTAGCCATCATCAGCGGCTACTTTATCCCGGCCTATGTCGAACAGGGTCTGCTGATGGAGAGCAACCCGACCGAGATGGAGAACTTCAAGCACGTCGCGGAACAGTGGAAATCCATCTCCAACGACCCGGAGCGCAAGTACACCGTGCCGTGGGTCTGGGGCACCACCGGCGTCATGGTCAACAAGAAGGTCTATGACGGCGATATCAACACCGCCGCGATCTTCCTCGATCCGCCGGATGAGTTGAAGGGCAGCATCAACCTGGTGCCGTCGATGAACGATACGATCGACATGACCCTGCGCTATCTCGGAGCGGAACCCTGCACCACCGACCGCGAAAGCCTCAGCAAGGCGCGCGATCTTTTACTTTCGGCCAAGGAGAATTGGGCCTCGGTCGATTATCCGTCTTTTGAGAAGTTCATCAACGAAGATCTTAACGCCTCGGTCTTCTGGAGCGGTGCCGCCGCCCGTGTGCGTGGCCTGAACGACGGCTTCGCCTATGGCTGGCCGGAAACCGGATATATGCAATGGATGGACAGCGTCGCAATTCTGTCCGATGCGGCCAATGTCGAGAACGCGAAACTGTTCATGAACTTCATCATGACACCAGAGAATGCCGCGATGATCTCGAACTACACGATGTACAACAACGGCATCGCGGGATCCGAAGAGTTCATGAACCCCGACCTGGTCAACGCGCCCGAGCTTAATGTGCCAGAGGAACTGAAAGGCGCGGCCATCGACCAGTCTCTCTGCGAACCAGAAGCGCAGGATCTCTATACCCGAATCTGGACCGAACTGACACGCTGATTTTACTCGGGATCGGCGGAACATGACCGCCGGTCCCGTCTTGGCCCAGTCTTGGCCCAGCTGGCCAGTCACCTGTGTCAGCATACGCTGCGGCGTTTATGCAGCGTCCGTCTATGAAAAGACATTTTGAAACCGTTTCCGTTTAGCGCTTATTCTTCCCTAAGGATGCAAATCCATCAATGGTGCTGTGTGCGAAAAAATAGGCCTACGCGTTGCCAGACTTCGGTGCGCTTCTGATGTCTGCCCGAGTTTCAGCAGGACATTCGCATAGGTCAATTCCAGAAGGTCCCGCTGAGCGCGGCTGCCGCCAAGTCGTTCTGTAGACCCCATGACCTGAACAAGTTCAAGAAGCGCGCTATCCCAGTCTTGCGCGGCAATCGCGCGCCAAGCGCGAGCGACAGGTCGCACCAAGTCCCCTGCAAATCCTGTGGCAGTGTCTGAAATATGCGCCAAATCTTCGCCATTTCCAGCCATAGCATGCGCCAAGGCGGCATGAAGGTCCGCGAAACTTTGCCCTGTATCAGGGAAGAAGCGTTTAGCGTATTCGCTCAAAGCCGACCACCGATGCGGAGCGACTGAAACACCCGCGAGTTCGGCGCGATACAAGATCGCAGCCGTGTCGGTTAGGACATTGATTGGCAGACCCTTTGCTGAATCCGGTCCGACACCGGAATCTATAGCGGCCCACATTGCCGCTTCGTCGCCATCATGCAGGGCCCACAGGGCGGCGTGCCAGCTCAAATGGCCATGCAAGACTGCACGATCATCATAATCAGCAAGCCAATTGGTCAGATAGCTGCGCCCTGCAGCCGTCTCACCAGCCTCATACTGCGCATGAGATTTGAAATGTGCAGCATTTGCATTGCGCGCGTTCAGCGCAAGTGATTTGTCCATCAATCGGCTTGATGCTGCGATCTGCCCCGTTTCGCACAACGAAAGCGCGTGCATCGACATCATCCACCAATCGTCACCGTAGTGCGGCAGCAACGTTGATGTGTAGGCAAGCAAATCTGCCTCTCGACCAACTTCGCCTGAAAACCCGATCAGTCCAAAAACATTAGAACAAAGTTGAGCAACAAGCGCATCGCGGGGGTGGTCCTGAACGTGGCGCTTAACCAACGCGCGCGCCTTGCTTGGTTGTCCGGAAAATAGCAACGCGAAACATTCAATATGCTGCCGCTGGCGGTTGTCCAGTTTTGGCGAGAGTTCTCGGGCAAGGCTCATCTCAACCTTTGCCTGCGGCATTTGGCCAGACATCATAAGTGACCTTGCTAGTGCAACATGCCCAAGTGCAAATCTATCGTCTAATTCAATTGAAGATCGAAATGCTTCAGTCGCGCCGAAACCCGCCCCTAAAAACAACTGAACACCCCTGTCGTATTGGTCCAATGCCGCTTGGGATGCCACAGTAGTCTCATTGCCGTAGTGATCTAGAAACATGGATCAGATCCTTCCTTTGAGTTGATGTTCGCAGAGCCGGAAGTTTGGCCGGAACTTTATGCAAGAAAGATCGACTTGTCTGCCAAGCATTCTCTGAAAGATCATCAGTTTCAAACTTCTGAAGCGTATTGTTCGATCCACCCTTCCCTGCGACACAGGATATCAGAAGGGCTGGACTTAATCCTGACCTGCTTGTCTTAGCTAAAGCTTGTGCATAACTAGAATTAAGCATTTGAAATTTTTATAAATATTTGAAAATTTCAATCCTACTGTCGATCAAACCGTTGTAGCAGTTAAGTGCAAGCTTAAGCATCTGATCCTCTGGCACGCATGCGGCGTTTCTCGTTTTAATAAGTTGCCAAAGGTATCGTTAACCTGATCGATGCGCCCGATGCGCTTTCCAGGATCTCTAAGAGACCATCATGATTTTCCATTACTCTGCTTGCAATGGGTAGCCCCAAGCCACTGCCTGGTCCTCCACCTGCTTGCGAAAAACGGCTGAGAGCTTCAATGTGACGGTCTGCAGGGATGCCTGTGCCATCGTCACTAATGACCAAAATTGCGTTTGATCCGTCCAGAGACAAATCCAATGTGATCTGTGTCAGCTCCGCTCCGCCGTGGATGATTGAGTTGGTAAGCAGGTTCAGTACGGCCTCATGCAGCATGGTTTTATCCCCTGTTACAATTACATCCGTTGAGGGGAGGACATAGGCAAGCTCGACACCACTATCGGGAAGTTGCTGGGTGAACGCGATCCCGACGTTGCGCACAAAAGTTCCGAGTTCGACGGGTAATCCTGAGCGCAAAATATCTGTCCCGCTTGCCCGTTCGAATGACAAAAGTTTATTCGTCAGATCACTGGCCTCTCTTGCGGCAAGCAGCAATTCGGCACTACGCTTTTGTGCGGCTTTCGGGTTTGGCGCGCTTTCAACGGCTTCAGCCAACGCGAGCACTCCGGCAACGGGGTTTCTAAGTTGGTGGGCTGCGTTGGAGATAAATTCATCCTTGGAGCTGATCCGGCGCGAAATGCGGTCCAGCAAAGCGTTGAGCGTATTTACAAGACCCTGTGCTTCAGCAGGCACGGCACGGCGTATGGGTTCAAGTTCACTTGGGCTGCGTTTTGCAATAGCGCGTTCCAGATCAAGCAAGGGGCGCAATCCCAGCCCGACGCCGAACCAGACCACCACCGCCACACTGAGTACAAGAAGCGTGATCACCGCGAAGGAGCGTGATAGGACATCGTGCACAAAACTGCTGCGTACGTCCGCGTTTTGCCAAACGGTAATACTGAAAACCCCAGCCACGCCACTTACGACGGTACTGTCGCGATAGCGCAGGACGCGGACCTTTTCGTTCTGGTAGGTGCTGTTGTAATACTGCGGATCGGTTGGTTCATCTGGAAGGGCGGTTGGCAAGACGGGCGGCGTTGAGTAGCCGGTCACGAACACCCCGTCAGGCGCATAGACGTGATAGAAGATGAGCCCTCCGGATGTGTCGTTCAAAAGCCGCTGAGTGGATGGGCTGATCGCGTCGCCATCAGACAGAGCCACATCGCGCGAGATCGCAAGCGCCGCTGACAAGAGGCCGCGATCAAAAATGTTTTCGGCGCGATCTGTTGTCGTGCGGAATTGCCATGCGGCGGCGATAAGAGAGATGACCAGAAGCGGCGGCAGGATAATGAGGATGAGCCGCGCGCGTAGAGACTTCAACTTCATGGTCATGTCCCGGCTGACATCTGGTAGCCAATACCGCGTCGCGTACGGATATTGATACCGTGTTGTTTCAGGCGGCTGCGCAGGCGCGAAACATAGACTTCGACGACGGTCTCTTCGACATCTGCCCCCACGCCATAGACATGATCCAAAACGGCGGTTTTCGAAACCGTGCGCCCTTCTGCAGCCAAGAGGCATTCAAAGACCGACATCTCGCGGCGAGGTAGGTCAATTTCGGTCTGGCCATCGAACAATTGGCGGGCAGCGGGGTCAAACTGCAACGCTCCGAAGGTGCGGAGCTGTTGCTGCGGAATGTCCCGCCTGCGCAACAGGGCCCGCACCCGAGCCTCCAACTCTGCCATCTCGAAGGGTTTGATCAGGTAGTCATCGGCCCCCGCATCAAGGCCTGTCACGCGATCTTGCGTTTCGGCACGTGCAGTAAGCAAGATCACAGGCCGGGTATCCCCCCGCCCGCGCATCTGCTTGAGCAGCGATAGCCCATCCTGACCGGGCAGGTTGATATCAAGGATGACCAAATCGGCCTGATCATGGGCCAGATAATCCTGTGCGGCACTGCCGTCATGCAACACATCCACAGCATGCCCAGCGTCCTCTGTCTGACGTCAGCACCCATGGGACAGATTTG
>ERZ651776.204-NODE-204-length-87573-cov-6.284333_pt1 | contig 87573 bp, 91 predicted proteins | sample MGYA00514761_ERZ651776 | MGnify/ENA metagenome assembly ERZ651776 | reverse complement strand
GTGGCGGAAGAGGCAGGAGTCGAACCCACCAAGCCTGTTATTAACAGACTTCACCGGGTTTGAAGTCCGGGCACCCCACCGGGGATGATACTCTTCCGCCGTCGATTCTAGCATAATCAGGATGAGAGTCACCCCGGGGCTTACATCAAGGAACGTCGTTCAGATCCCAGTCGTAACGCAGGTAGCGAATTCGAAGATTGCCCGCTCGCAGGCTGCCCACGGTCTGCCCATCCAGCCCCAACTCACTCGGGTAATTAGCTAGAAACTCCGCCACCGAATCGATTCCTCCCCAACCCCTCTCGAAATCCTCTTCGTACCAGTCGAAGATGCTGGAAACATACAGTCGCCCGTTGTCGAAATAGTTACGACTGCGATCAGACAGAAACAACTTCGTACTCTCCTCCAATTGCCTCTCGAGCCTGTCGCTCACATAGGCTTCGTTACGCAATGCAGGGCAGCCTATCGCGGCACAATTGACGGCAAAATGAATTCTGGGTTCCTTGTAGCGATCCCAGCCACGAATCATCTCATGCTCGATCTCGTCGAGCGTTACCGGCTCGCGAAACAGACTGGCGATGTCTTGATTCCAGGCCGAGGACAGCAGGAAGCCAATATCCCTGATTGAGTCGATATCGGGATAGTCATCCAGGATGAGATCGACGGTCAATGCGTTATAGGTGTTGATCAGGAAGGCGAGCTGGGATGCTGTATCCCAAACCTCGAAGCTGGCGCGGTCAACCGCCGCGAGCGCGGCGAGATAGGCACTCAACTGCGCCTGATCTCCGGCCATGCCAGCGTAGTCAAGCTGAGTAGCGACTCCAGCGCCCTGAACCTTTACATGCTTGCGCAGCAAGCTATCCCATTGACTGTGATCGAATTCGGCTAATGCGCTGACCGGCAGCAGCAGTAATGCGAAGCAAAATAATTTTAGTGCCTGTTTCAAGCCAATTTCCTTATCCCGGTTCTGTCTTAAGTGTGACGACTTTCCCATTCTATTCCTAAAGTGCTGGAAGCGCCCCGCTTACTGGGCTGGAGGCTATCATGGCCTGAGGAAATGAAGTATGCTTCAGCCACTAACGGCGCGCTGCACCCGTTGAGACAAGGCAATAATTCACACGGGTAAAGAATAATTTCCAGCGGTCAATATAACAAGAAAGGGTTTAGCCGATTCTATTTCAAAAATAGTTTATTCTTTGCCATTTTGGCACTGAACAATCGAAATAACCGGCCCGGATAACTTGGAGAAACTACATGTACCACGCTGAAATCACCGGCTGGGGAAAATGCGTACCACCTGCGGTGCTCAGCAACGATGACCTCGCCACATTCATCGATACTTCAGACGAATGGATTACCTCCAGAACGGGTATAAGCGAACGTCGCATCTGCCATACGAGCTTTTCAGACATGGCGATCGTAGCTGCAAGACATGCCTTGGCTGCTGCCGACATGGATCCCATGGAATTGGATCTCATTCTTCTAGGTAGCCTAACCAACGACAGCCTCTGCCCTAACACTGCATCACTGGTACAAGATGCCATAGGCGCCAGAAATGCTGCATCTATCGATATCAACTCAGCCTGTACCGGTTTTCTCTACGGCCTGCACATTGGCACTAACCTCATTAAAACCGGCGCTCACAAGAAAGTGCTGGTAATCGGTGGTGAGTTTATTTCTCACTACATGAACTGGGCCAGACGCGATGTCGCCGTATTGTTCGGCGATGCCTGCGGCGCGGTAGTGATAGAAGCAACTGACAAAGAGGTAGGCCTGTTGGCGGCGAAGATCGGCTGCGAGGCCGATGCAAAGTATGCGATACAGATAACCAATCTGGGTTCAGCCTATAGCCGTCTCAGCGATGAGTTTCTCTATGTGGGCTGGAACTTCGAAGGCCAGGAAGTTTTCAAGCGCGCGGTGAAGGCGATGTCTCAGGCCTGTATAGATGTTCTTGCCGAGACCGGCGTTCCGCTGGACGAAGTCAACCTCGTGGTGCCTCACCAGGCGAATAAACGCATACTCGATGCACTCGCAAAACGCGTAGGCATCTCGGAAGATAAAGTCTTCGTTAATGTGCACAAATACGGCAATACTTCGGCGGGCACGATTCCCGTGGCTCTCACCGAGGCGCTGGAAGAAGGCAGAGTCAAACCAGGCGACTATGTGCTGTCCGCCACCTTCGGCGCAGGCCTAACCTGGGGCGCAGGACTTATACGCTGGGGAGACCGAGTTACGCCTTTGCAGCTAAGCGATGCGCAGATGCCACCATGCGAGCAGACGGCCCTGGAGATTATAGAGCCCCATATAAAACGCTACACAGAGCACGCCGCAAGAGTTACAGACTGAGTTAATCAGCCGTACTCATCTAGAGACTCTGCGTCTATACTAAGCAGCACCTTCAACTCACCCGCCTGGATGCCATCGTGACTCTGTCTTTTCTCATCTGGAGTACTGTCATTGCCGCCCTTATTAGCTTCTGGTGGCAGGGGGACCGGGTGAAGAGCATCGCCATGACTCACGTGTACCGCTATTTCAAAGAGCAGAAGCTACAACTGCTGGATCAGACCATGGTGTTGAAAGGCGTTTGGCCGGTGCGCGATAGCGAAGGCTCGCTGCGACTTAGACGACGCTATAGCTTCGAGTTCACCTCCACCGGTGAAGTCCGATCTCAAGGCACAGTAGAACTTCTGGGCGCACGACTAGGCCAACTGCATCTTGACCCGCATCTAATACCCAAAGACGACGACCGATCGCTACACTAGTCTTCGATCGATTTCCTCAGCGCAGAAAAATACAGCAGCAACGCATCCGCCCTTGCGGCTACGTAGATAATCATCGCCCACCACAGACCATTCACGCCAAACCTATCCTTTAGTAGTAACCAGGCTGCCAGATAAACCGCGATGGAAAGAAAGGCGGCATTGCGCATCTGCCTGGTAAATGAAGCACCAATAAAGATGCCATCCAGCTGAAAGGCCGCAAAAGAAAAGAAGATATAGATAGCGGCCAGGAAGAGTGAATTACGGGCCGCGTCCTGAACCAGTTCGATGTCGGTAAGAATTGCGACGAAGATATCACCGAATACCAGGAGCAATAGCGCCAATGCTGCCGCAGTAACCAAAGCCAGAATGCTAGAGCGCTTTACGGCCATATCGAAGGAGTCTCTTCTACGCGCGCCTACCGAAGCTCCGACCAGTGATTCGACGACGAAGGCATAGCCATCGAGAAAAAACGCGGCGAAGGAGATGAGCTGCAGTAAGATATGGTTTGCAGCGAGCACGACATCACCGAAGTGCGCACTCTGATTTATAAAGAAGCCAAAGGAGAAGACCAATAACAGCGTGCGGATCATGATGTCTCTGTTCGCCGCCAGCATCTTCGTAAACTGAGCCATATCGAGCAGTCGCGCCCTGGGCCAGAAGTCAGCGCCCGGCTCGCGACGCGCATTCAGCTCACGCAGAATCAACCAAGTCGCGAAGATCACCGCAAGCCATTCGGCGATGATGGTGCCCAGAGCAATACCCTCGACACCCCAGCCCAGAACACCGGCAAAGACTATATCGAGACATATATTGAGCCCGTTCAGCAGCAGCTGCACCAGAAGCAACTGGCGACTATTTCCCAGGCCGATCAACACACCCGTCAGAGCAAACATCGCTAGGGTGGCAGGTGCACCCCATATGCGAATAGTAAAATATTGTTGAGTGACGGCCTCCACCGGAGCACTACCATCGAGTAGTGATAGCGCGACCAAACGGATCGGCCACTGCAGGGCTATAAGCAGCACTCCCAGTGCCACAGCCAATAGCAGAGTCCTACCCAGCACGGCGCGAATCTCACTCTGGTCACCGGCACCCAGAGCTTGCGCCACGGAGCCGGTTGTACCCATGCGCAAGAAGCCGAAGCTCCAATACACAAAAGAGAATATCAATGCGCCGAAGGCGATGGCGCCCAGATCGATTACGCTGCCCACGTTACCGATGACTGCCGTATCGACGAGACCCAGAAGCGGTGCCGCAGCATTGGCGAGAATGATAGGCCAGGCTTTCTCGAGTAGGTAGCTATAGCTTATTGATTCGGGTTTTATCATTGTCATCTTATGGCTCGCGCGACGTGCAACCGAGCAAGCATTCCACTCTAACCTTGGCAGCGCCTAAGGCAACGTGAGACTATTCGAAGCTCAGCGAAGCACCAGCACAAGGATTTATAAGGGACCCAGTAATGATTTTACTTCACCACCTACGTATCGGCCGCTCACTATTTACCGTGTGGCAACTGGAAGAGTTTGGCATAGACTACGAGATCAAAGTTTATCACAGAGATCCCAAAACGTTTCTTGCGCCTGCAGAGTTAAAGGCAGTGCACCCACTAGGCAAATCGCCAGTGATCGAAGACAGCGATATCATGCTGTCCGAATCCGGCGCGATAACAAGCTACCTATTGGAAAAATTCGATGTTGAGAATAAATTTTCGCCACCAAGGTCACAGTCTCAAGAGTGGGCGAAATTTACACAATGGCTGCACTACCCGGAAGGCTCCGTGTTTTGCCCACTACTGGTAACCATGCTGCTACTGCGGTCGAAGGAACCCCACGTCACACTGACTCCCTACAGCGAACGAGAAACAAAACTGCACCTGGGTCACATCGCAGACCAATTGGGGGATAGAGAGTACATTCTTGGCGAAGCCTTCAGCGCTGCCGATTTTGGTATGACCTACGTCGTCTCATTGGCAAAACGCCTGGGCCTCCTCGATTCCTATCCAACGCTGAATAGTTATCTGGAGCAAAATCAGGCCCGGCCCGCATTTAAGCGAGCGGTGGAAAAGGCTGTGGAGTAGCTCACTAGCTACAGACCGCAGCAAGCCCGGCTGCGCATTTCAGCGAAGCCGAATGCCGCGTATCTGACTACGAAGCTGGCCATTTGCCTGAAACCCTAATGACAGGCCCCATATACTCATAACAAGCTGTAGCACAGCCAGTTCAGCCCTATCAGTCGGCAATCATAAGAAGACCGGCATTGGCATCATGAATATCATGCTGGTATCGGTCACTGAACGCACCAGAGAGATTGGAATCTGCAAGGCGATAGGCGCGAAGCAGCATCATATTCTCATGCAATTTCTAATTGACGCACTTCTACTGTCCTTGCTGGGTGGATTGCTTGACCTGGCTATTGGTTATGGCTTGGGAACACTGATCTCCAGAAGCATCCCCTCTTTTACCGCGGCTAGCATCCCTCTTTGGTCCGTCGGCCTGGCGCTAGGCTTCTCCGGCTTCGTCGGCGTGCTCTTCGGCATCCTGCCAGCCGCCAAGGCGGCCAATCTCGACCCAATCGATGCGCTGAGATACGAATAATAAATAATAGAAGAGGCCTGCAATGAAACTAGACCGCCCGCTGCTGAAGAAGATAGCCTTCGTCATAATCATTCTCGCCGTGGCGCCGTTTGCCCTGGAAGTCGTGCTGCTCGCCGATGTGGCCGGCGCCGAATTTGCCGTTCTCTTTCTTATTTACTATTTAAAAACAGATACTTATGCCTTAATCGAGCGCTAGCTGGAGTTTAAACGCAGCGTGCTCGCGGTTTGCTCACTGATCGCCGAGCTCTACTGCTTTAGACCACGAATCATGGCCTCGCACCTCGCTGCCTGCAGCCTACTCTTGCTGGTAACCAGCTCCCTGCTGCTTAGCGGCCGACTGTGGTTACCGCCCCTCTATCTGAGCTCCGGCTTGCTAAGTTGATCCAGCTACTGCACTCGAGCTATGGAATGTGCTAATCTTCGCGACAATTACTAATAATTGGATAGAGTAAGTAGTAAACAGTTTTGGCATTGTTAAAGCATTCTGCAGACCGCTGGCCGGTATTCTTCATACTCTCCCTCAGCGCATTAGATTTTGCTCTCTATTACCTAGTTAGCAATCCTTACGTACTGGGGGTCTATTTCTACTTAATGATTATTCCCAAGTCGCAAATCTGCGCATGGAATCATCACCATCAACACGCACCCACTTTTATTCAGACACCACTAAATCGGCTACTGGAATTTTTCTATGCGCTACACACCGGCGTGACAACCAATTTATGGACCCTGCATCATGTGCATGGGCACCACAATAATTTCCTAGATCAGAAGATGGATGAGAGTCGCTGGACGCGAGGCGATGGCACGCAGATGGGCGAACTGGAATACAGCTTGAAGATTGCCGCGACGGCTTACTATCGCGGCTACCAAGTTGGCAAGAAACATCCCAAGGAACAGCGCGATTTCATCCTCTTTTCTATTATCACCTTCGCGATCCTCACAGGTCTTGTAATCTACAAGCCAGCCGCGGGAATATTGCTTTTTATACTCCCCATGATCATGGGTTTATTTATAACGGCCTGGGCAACCTACGAGCATCACGCCGGGCTGAATACAAAGAATGAATTCGAAGCCTCTTTTAATAATCTGAACTACTGGTACAACCTGTTCACGGGAAACCTTGGTTACCACACGGCGCATCATTATAAAGGCGGGCTGCACTGGTCGAAGCTACCGCAGCTACATGAAAAGATTAAAGACAAAATCCCGGAAGAGCTTATTCGCAAGAGCTGGCTCTAAGTGCCAGGAGAAACAGAATTGAGAAATATAAAAAGGGGCCTGACTGGCCCCTTTTTATTGCTAGTAACTCACTATTACTAAACTAGAGGTACATACTCTAGACACACACCCTAGTCACAAGCACTAACAATGTGATTGCCGCTATTAGGAGTTCGCAAGCTGATGGGGCTGCCAGATGTAGCCGTAATTTCAACTTCTATACGACTGCCAGAGTCTCGGCTTTTACAGCAGAGCGCGAATTGCTCACAGTAATATTACCGCCGGAAATATCTGCCTCAACCGGCTCCTCACTGCCATTGATAGTGATATTGCACCCCTAAGTATCGCCACTCACTTCACCGGTAACGTCACCTATGTCTATGCTTTCTCCGGAAGTATCGGCCAATACATCACCGTCGACCTTCTCGATATCGATACTTCCGCCTGAGGTTTCCATGTTCACGTCGCCGCCAGTTACGACGCTGACGCTTATACTGCCGCCGCTGGTATCAGCCTCTACTTTGCCATTGATACTGCCACCGCCGGTGTTAAGTTCAACGTTGTAGTACACAGGCACATCGACAGCGAATCCGTTAATCGAACGCCGCAGCTAGAATAGACCACCGCTGAAATCGGCGACAACGGTAACATCGTTGCCCCTAGGCTCGGTGAGCCTCGCGTTCTTTCTGTTCAAGTTGACGCAACTCCTCTGTCCCCGCCCTACTATCTTGAGCCTGTCGCTGGCTTCGCTATTTTTCTAGCGCCTTTGTATCTTCGCCATCCCGCGCGTGGGAGGCAGGCTACATTACATAGAATCCCAGCACAATGAGCACCAAGCGTGAGAGCCTTAACATTCGCTTGTCTCCTCTGTACCCGTTCGGTACACCAATGGACTATTAATTAGTTAGTTGATTGTTTGATTGAGCCAGATTTGGACTTGCGACCCAACTGCTCAACCCTTGCTCAATAGAACGCAGGGTGAGCCAATTGGTTTACAAAACGCACAGCAGAGGAAAAAAGTTATTCGCGGGACTATCTCTGAGGCTCTATTTCTAAGGGTCTATTTCTAAGGTCTATTTTTGTGGCTGTATCCACGACAGGATCGCAGCGGCAAGCTGATCCGGCTTCTCAAAGGGCACCAGATGACCCGCGTCTTCGATCTCGACAAAGTCGACGTTCGATGACATGCCACGCCACTTGTTCCAGGAAGACAGGCCTAGCGTATTCGAATGTTGTGCGCGTATAGCTAGCGTGGGCACACGCAATTTTGGCAGTAGGTGCCAGAGATTATGAACCAGCGTATAGCAGCGGGCTTCCCAGTCTCGGCTATAGGAAAGCGTATAGACTCCCGACTCTATCTCTCGCGTCCCGTGTTGAACGTAATCCCAAAGTACGGCATCGCTGATTTCTCTAAACACAGGCTTAGGCCGATAGTGCTCGAATGCCTCCTCCCTGCTGGAGAAGCGATCCACCCTAGACAGAGTTTTCTTCACCAGCGGAATTGTATTTGGCGAAAAGCGACTAAAGAAGCGCAGCGCGTAGAGGTAACGACGCGGCACCAATACCGGCTCGATCAGAACCAGCGACTTGAACAATTCCGGGCGTTGTATTGCCGCCATTAGAATTGTCGCCGTACCCATGGAATGACCAACACTGATAACCGGTTTATCAATCTGATCGACCAACTTACCGATATCTTCGCCCAACACATCCCAGGAAGAAAATGATGCCAGATCGGGTGGCGTTTCCCACAGTGGCCGATGCAAACTGGCGATTACTTCATGGCTCTGGGCGAACGGTTCCAGAAAGGCCCGGTAGGCACCCGGCGGATACCCATTTGCGGCGGCGAAATGCATCGCCTGGCCCTCGCCGCCCATATGAAGATGGGGCTCTGACAATTGGGAAGTCTTGGTCATAGGCCTGCGGCTTTACTTTCCGTTACTGTAATTCGGTGCGCTATTCTGCCAGATTTGAACGAGTTTATCAGTCTGCGTTGCCCCATAGAGTGCTTAAAAGCACCGCCACGAGTGGGCTAAAGGCAAGCCGCCAGTTTCCTGGTAGAAATTGGCTAAAATAATCCCATATCTGTTTACTAGACCCGGAAAACAGATCAGTATAGACAGAAGATATTTGCTGCGAGCCACTGAAAATGCCGGCTGCAACACAGATGTACAAGTCAAAAAAGGAGAACCGTTATGGCGTTTGAGCTTCTGTATTGGCACTGGATAGTTCTGGCCTTCATTCTCATGCTAAGCGAGATCTTTCTAGGCTCCTTCTTTATCTTCTGGTTCGGGGCCGGAGCGCTGAGTGTCGGCATAGCAATGCTGATCATCCCAGGAATGTCAGAAACGGCACAGATTATTGTTTGGACTTTCTCTTCAAGCCTGTTCGCAGTCGGCTGGTTCAAAATTATTAAACCGCTTTCGCTAGATAAAACCAAGGCAGGGCTATCCAGAGAAGCTTTATTAGGAGAAATTGGCCAGGTTTTAGACCCCCCTAACGGCGACAAATTCGGCAAGCTCCGCTTTCCTGCACCTGTTCTTGGGTCAGATGAATGGTTAATCATATCTCAAGATGTGTTAACCGCTGGCGATCGAGTCAGCGTAGTAGATCTGTCTGGCAACTCACTAATCGTGACAAAGGCATAAGGACTTCAATTCAGGGTCTCGCATTCTAGCCAAGGAGAATAATAATGGAAATTGGAACAATTCTAGCCATCGCGCTCGTTATTTTCGTGCTTACCACGCTGGGACAGGGCGTACGGCAGGTGCCTCAGGGCTTTAAATGGGTCGTACAGCGCCTGGGCAAGTATCACAGCTCACTAAACCCGGGCCTCAACATCATCATTCCTTTCTTTGACAAAGTCGCCTTCAAGGTAACAACCAAGGATATCGTCTTGGACATTCCCTCGCAGGAAGTAATCACCAAGGACAATGCGGTACTTATTACTAACGCCGTGGCCTATATCAATATCGTATCGCCCGAGAAGGCTGTATACGGTGTCGAGAATTATGTCTTTGCGATACAAACTCTCGTCCAGACCTCGCTACGTTCCATCGTAGGCGAGATGACCCTGGACGCCGCGCTTTCTTCCAGAGACCACATCAAGGCTAAACTCAAGGCGGCGATTTCCGATGACATCGCCGACTGGGGTATCACACTTAAGACCGTAGAGATTCAGGACATCAATCCTTCACCCACCATGCAAAGCGCCATGGAAGAACAGGCGGCGGCCGAGCGAGCTCGAAGAGCAACGGTAACCCGGGCAGACGGCGACAAGCAGGCTGCAATTCTGCAGGCAGAAGGTGCACTGGAGGCGTCGAAGCGCGAGGCAGAAGCTCAGGTAATTCTCGCCGAAGCAAGCAAGCGATCTATTAGTTTGGTCACAGAAGCGATTGGCGAGAAGGAAATGCCGGTAGTTTATCTACTGGGCGAGAAATACATTAGCTCGTTGCAGAATCTATCCGATTCGGACAATTCCAAATTTGTGGTCTTCCCCGCAGACATTCCTGCGGCCATAAAGGGCCTTATGGGGCGCTAGTCACTCTAGCGACAAAGCTAGGTCTGCTCGAAAACCAAAAGCTTGCGCTTGCTCACATAGCGCAGCAGCAAATACAGCGCAAAGCCAATTGGCCCCAACATCAGCGTTAGACCGAGGCAGGGAATCACGAACCAGTGTGAAATTCCCTGCTTCTGTGCATCCTGCACCTCCCAACTCCCTATAAATAAATCGAACGCGAGATAGTGTATCCAGCCCACCGTTACCAGGTAGGGGTCGGAAAAAAGAATCATCAACTCGGGAAGAGTCCCGAAGCCTCCACCTTCCGGCATCGAGCCAAGCCGCGTCAAGAAGAGACCCCCGTAAATCAAGGCCAGGGTGAAGGGAATAATAGCACTGGAGATCAATCCCAGCGTCCATTTCCATTTCGGCAAGAACACCAATAGCAACCAACCCGGGATAATGGCCATATTGCAGAGTGAAAAGAGTAACTCGGTAGACATAGCTCCCCCAATACTTCTAAATAGAAATAGGATCTAGCGTTTGTATTTGAGCAGCGTAAGCTCGGTGATGATCTTGATGTCACAGCCCTCTCGCTTAATCAGCAGGACTTTCTCGATCTTGCAACCATGGCTAGTATATAGCCAGCTGCGGCTAACTGGGGTGCCTATGACCAAATAGTCGACGCTCTTGTTCACACTGGAATTAGTTTCGGCGCCCAGACAGCGCAGCATGGTATCTACCGAACCTCTGTCGCCAGTCAGACAGAAAACTGCTCCGGCAAACTTGATACCCTCTACCGAGTCATCCCTGACTTCGATAGAAGCTTCGCAACTAAGCCCGGATGTCGGTATCGATGTCCATGACTTGTCGAACAGTTGTCAGCAGATCCTCTATTTCCTTGTCGGTAATGACGCTATCCTCAAGAATATTAGCCAGTCGCTCAACGATGGCGCTAGCCGGCAACACCTCCTTCACGGATTAATTTTTATCCAACCAGGCTGACATACCCGTGATCTATTGATCGTTGAGTACGCTATCTTAAGCTGTGCCGGTCAGAAACCAAATCCGCTTTCTATATGCCTTGCTTCTTTCGATCCGTCTGCGCCATTGCTGCTAATTATCTGCTCGACGCGCGACTGTATCTGCACTAACTCATCGGGACTGATTCCACCATCTTCGAAGATTTCGCCAACCAGACGCAGAATGTCTAGGACGTCTTCACCTTCAGACAGAAATTCTTGTGATTTTAGCGAGGTATCGAGAAACAGAAGCTCCATCTCATTGAGCCGCTGGTCCGCCACAACGCGGGTTAGTATTCCCTTTAAACCATAGAACGCCCTGTCTTTCTGGTTACTGAAGCTAAATACTCGAGTCAGTGGCTGGCTATCAATGTCTTTGCTTATATCCAAAGGTAGCGACCTGAGTTTGTTGCTCGGAAGCTATCATGAATTTTTACTATTTGAGTGTCGAAGCATTTTAGGGCATAACAAACCTGATGATGATAGAGTTCGGTCCGAAATTAAAAACCCCGTTACGAGAAGGGTTTTGAGCACGCTAAAAACCATCAAAAGCACGATTGGCTAGAACTTACAGCTTAAAACGTTCCATTAATCTTTAGTGACACCACCCGGCCCGACGTCTCACACCGATCTTCGATCTCTTCCAAGATGTTCGCCGAAATTCGCCCGACAAACCTCGTCCTCTCGCGGCACTGCAGATTACTGGTCGCGTTTCTGGCGTCAAACCTGTAGGTAGTTCCGCGGGAATCCACGAACTGAACGAAGGCATTCGTATTTGGCTCGCCTATATAATCTGCAATATCGTCAATATCGTAGACTTTCTCATTGCTATCGAAACGATTACTCCACTCCAGACCATAATTCATATTCCATCGTGGCAGGTCATGGCGAAACCCCAGCGTGAGGCGTCCGCGACCGAAGCGCGCAAAGCGCCGATCGATACCCAGAAAAGGATCCTCAATTTCTGAATCTCGCACACTAAGCGCCGAGGTAACCAGAAGGTTAGGCAGATTGATCATACGCATACGGATACTGCTGTTTATACTGATACCGACCACATCTCCGTCACCTATATTACCGTTGGCAGACTGCAGATTGTCCTCCGAGGGAGACACATCGATACGCGCGATTCTATCTTTGTGCTGGTGATAGAAGAGATTCATATTGACGACGCCGATGTCGTTGGGTAGACGATAGTCAGCATAGAAATCATACTTCCAGAACCATTCCTGACGCAGGTTTTCATTACCATACAGCGTAATAGAATCGTTATCCTGAGGGTCGTTCGAGGCAACAAAATCACTGAACCGTAGTTGGCGCACCACCTTCTCGGCCGAACCCCTCAACTGCAGTTGCGGCGTTAGATTGTAGCGAAAGTCTACCTTGGGTTTGACGAAGTCAAAGTCGCGGGTACGGTTGACGTCACCGGATTGGCTGATTTCCGAGAGTTCATAGAGCAAGGTGCTCTCAAGTGTCATTCGTGAATTTATTATCCAGTTATGGATAATGAACGGCTCTATGCGAATCTCCTCAACCGTAGAGTTGGCATTGCTAACGGCTTGCGGCACCAGTCCACCGAAATCTGCCGACGGCGTACCCGCAGAACTCGGCAGGCCTAGCGCTAGGCTCGAGTCGAGAGTCGTCTGAGCTCGTTCGGCACCAAATTCAATATCCTGCCCCTCGAACAGGCCCATCGTATAGGAACCGCGTACGATGCGTTCGGTGGTGACGCTGCCGAGGTCGAGAAACAAATCTTTCGACTCACTACCATCGGCAAATACGTCATAGCGCTCTCTCGTCGATGCGCTATTGTTTCGATTACTGATAAATAGAACCTTAAACCGATCACCACCTTCGCTAAGGTATTCGTAATCGCCTCCGATTTCCCAATTGTTCCTATCCCCGGGTATTTCCTCGCGCTCAATTGCTGTGGCCCTGGGCGTAGCTCTTAGATCCGTCGTGTAGCGCAGCACGTCGGTGGGATTATCATTCTCCGAATACAGCGCATTGAATCGAACACTACTTTTCAAACTAAGTTCATAGTCGAGGTTAACGCTAAAATCGTAGCTGGTCTGCTCACGAATTCTTTCCTCGCGCACCTCATCATTCAGTGCGAAGTCGGCGAGTATGCTGGTCTCTTTGCTGACGTTGTGATCGTACCGAGGTTCGGCTACAGCACTGAGCACGTAGTTCAGCCCGCCTGTCTGCCCACTGTAGGACACCGAGCCACCGGGCTGAGTGTTGTGATCGAGATAGCGGTCCATATTGACTTCATAGCTCAGACTATTGGCCGAGAGATCCTCGAACAATACGACGTTGACGATCTGCCCGCTGCCGCGCACATCGAGCTCGCCCGAGGTGCCGCGGATAATCTCTATGTAGTTAACCTGATCCGCGGTAATGCGATCCATCTGACCGCTGGCCTGATTGTTTTTGCCTGCGGTTCGCTTGCCATTGATCAGGACCTGGCTGCCACCACTGCCACTGCCCAACCCTCTGCCACCATTGCCACCGCCCTGACCGGGCCCTCGGGAATTTTGATTCGAGCCTCCTGTGGCAGAGCCTACGCCGGGAATACGGTCCAGCATGTCCTGGACGGTGACCGGATTAAACTCCGTGAAGTAGGAGGCCGGATACATTATCGTGGTTTCTTCGCCTACATTGTCTTGGGCGAAAAGCGCCGCAGGTATACAAAGAAGCAGAAAAAGAGTCGCAAATCGGCGTGCTATTGCACGCGACGAAAAATACTTACTGCGCATAGATAAGGTCTCATTGTGGGTGGAGACACGGAGTCAGCCAGGGCTATTAGGGAATTATGCATTCAAGATATCGGCTGCAACCGCTTTTTAACCCGAAATCGTTACAATCTGTTGAATTTCCGATTATAGAAGAAGGCCAGCGCCAGATTTGTTACAAATTGTGGGCTGCTGTGCGCATGCTACCTCTTCAGGAAGGCCAGGCCGGATATCCAAAATTCAGCGCCAAATTTCTTAATTTCAGCGGCCTGCGGTACACTTACGCTCTTTACGAGAGTGCTTGTATGAGTGACGTAGAACAGACAGTGGATAGAAATTCAGAGGGCGAAAAGTCCTTCCTGGCCAAGATGTTAGGCGGGGACTACGGTCTCGCCATTACCTACTGGGCCCTGTATTTCGTCGGTGCCGGCCTGTTCGCCGCATTTGGCTCTCGCGCTGTCGACGCTGAACGCTGGGGACCCTATCTAATCATGGTGGGCGCGATGATGGCCTATACCGTGGTACTCATAATTGGCGTAAGAGCCGCTTATAAAGGACCGCAGCTGTGGAAGGTCATGTCCAGAACTTCTTCGGTTTTCATGATCATTAACATCCTCATCGGTATTTCTACCCTGGGTTTTATCTACTAGGCTAAAAAAATTTACTCAAGAATCAGGCATAACGCCTAGCCGAAAGAAAGTCGGCCCGTTTCAAGGAACTCGTTTTTGAACCAAGCAATCGCAAACCAAGCAACTCATTATGCGCTGGTCGTTAAGAAAGACTGTCCCACCTGCGCGCTCATCGAACCCGTGATCCACTCATTAGCAAATAACGAAACTCTTTCGCTAAAAGTCTATGTGCAGGATGACCCGTCTTTTCCGGCTGACATAGAAGATGTCATCGATGACTCTAGCCTGGAGTATTCCTACCAACAAGAGATAGAGGTAGTACCTACTCTTATACGACTAAGCGATGGTAACGATGCCCAATCCGAAGAGTCCCGCATCTACGGCTGGGATCAGAAGCAGTGGCAGAACTTCACCGGCATACAAGAACTCGGTGCCGAGCTCATTGACTTTAAACCTGGCTGTGGATCAAAGACACAAGACCCCGGCATGGATGAAGTACTCGCGCTACGCTTCGGCAAGCAGATCCTGCAGGCTCGTGCGGTTGAATTGGCGGAGGCCGAAGATATCATGGAGGCCTGCTTTGAAAGAGACTGGAGTGATGGCCTGCCGGTAGTTCCTCCAACACCCTTGAGGGTAATGCGAATGCTAAACGGCAGCGACCGCGACGCCGCTGAAATTATCGGTAAGGTTCCACCGGACAACGTGCCCTGCTCTATAGAGAAGATAGCAATCAATGCCGTCATGGCTGGCTGCAAGCCGGAATACTTTCCGATGGTTATCGCCAGCGTCGAGGCCGCATTGCAAGATCGCTTCTGTATGCATGGGCTGCTGTGCACAACGTATTTCTCCTCTCCTGTCATGGTAGTTAGTGGGCCCGTCGCCAAACAGATCGGTATGAACTCTGGCATCAATGCATTAGGACAAGGCAATAGAGCGAATGCGACAATTGGCCGAGCACTGCAATTGATTATTCGCAATGTAGGTGGCGGCGTTCCTGGCGGCATCGATCGTGCGAATATGGGCAATCCGGGAAAATACACCTACTGTTTCGCCGAAGATGAAAGCGATGAAAACTGGGCAAGCCTGGCGATGGACCGCGGTTTCGATAGGGCCGATTCGGTGATCAGCCTCTTCGCCGGAGACGGCCTGCAACCGATACTCGACCAGCAATCACGCACACCACAGTCTCTGGCAAAGAGCATGGCGATGAGTTTGCGCAGCGTAGCGCACACAAAACTATTCGGGATGGCAGACGCAATTCTGGTCGTATGCCCGGAACACCGCCGCGTCTTCCGTGAGGGCGGCTGGGACAAAGAAGATTTACGCAAGGCGCTCTATGAAGAATTAATGTCACCTGGCACTGATATCGTACGCGGCGCAAATGACATCGCGGAAGGCATGCCGGAAAAATTTAAAGACAAGATACTCAACAAGTTTCGCGACGATGGACTACACATCGTTACCACCGGCGGCACAGCCGGAATGTTTTCCGCTATCATTGGCGGCTGGGTAGCCTCTGGAGAACGCGGCAGCCAGCTCGTATCAACGAAGTTATAAGAGAAAAGACAGCAGTTAAACGAAATAACTGAAAAAAAGAGGAAAAATATGCAAAGTCCAACAACCCTTCTGGATCCAACAGCAGAGCTACAGACGTCGGCAAGGCAGCTATTGCCGCGGCTAGCGAGCATTGCGGGCTTGACTATTGGCCTGCTCGATATTTCCAAGCCCCGCGGCAAAGAATTTCTGGACGAAGTCCAGAAGCACCTGGAACAGGCTGGCGCCAAGGTTAAACGTTATTCCAAGCCAACCTTCACACGGGTTGCTCCGACGGAATTAACACAGCGCATTAGCGTCGAATGTGACGCAGTAATCGAAGGACTCGCCGATTGAGGCTCATGTACCTCGTGCAGTTTGCATGACATCATGGACTTAGAAAGTAGAGGACTTCCGTCCGGCTTTGTAGCGTCGGAAGAATTTATCGATGCCGCCGCGGCCCAAGGCAAGTCTCTGGGCATATCGCCTGCAAGCGTGTTCGTCGCCCACCCCATTCAAGATCGCACCAATGAGGAAATGGCGAAGCTGGCGAAAGATTCAATCGAGTCGATTACCGCATTGATCTGTGGCAAGAAGTAGTTTCAATAGAAGTTTATCAGCGTTTCAAGATTGCTGCGGCCTGTCCGCACAAAATTTTACTATAGATGGAGAATAGAATGTCCAAAGAAGCAGTAATTGTATCAACAGCACGCACTCCCATAGGCAAAGCTTATAGAGGTGCCTTCAATGACACCGATGCCCCTACTCTGGGAGGCCATGCAATTGCTGCAGCGGTTGAACGTGCCGGTATCGATCCGGGCGAAGTGGATGATGTGGTAATAGGCTGTGCGATGCAGCAAGGTTCCTCCGGTTACAACATCGGGCGCACGGCAGGAGTTGCTGCCGGCTTACCAAGTTCTGTCGCTGGCATGAGCATGGATCGCCAATGCGCCTCGGGCATGATGGCTATCGCCACGGCCGCTAAGCAAGTTATCAGTGACGGCATGCCCATCGTTGTCGGTGGTGGTCTGGACTCTATCTCTCTGGTACAGAACGAGCACCGCAATGCCTATCGCGCACAGGACCCTAACGTGATTGCTAAATCTGAGCATGCCTATATGTCTATGCTAGAGACGGCCGAGATTGTTGCCAAGCGCTACAATGTGTCGCGCGATCAGATGGACGAATATGCGTTTCAGTCGCAGCAACGCACAGCGGCTGCACAGCAGGCAGGCGCCTTCGACGACGAGATCGTGCCCATGGCATCGAAGATGCTGTTCATGGACAAGGAAACAAAGCAGCAAAGCGTCCACGACACCATGCTAGAGAAAGATGAGGGCAACCGTCCCTCTACTACACTCGAGGGTCTGCAAGGTTTGAAGCCGGTTTTCGATGGCGGAGTAATCACCGCAGGCAACGCCAGTCAATTATCAGATGGCGCATCGGCTTCCGTGATTATGGACAGCAAGCTAGCCGAGCAGAAAGGCCTACAACCCCTGGGCGCCTACCGCGGCATGGCTGTTGCAGGTCTGGACCCGGATGAGATGGGAATCGGCCCAATCTATGCCATACCCAAGCTGCTGGAACGCAACAACTTGAAGATGGATGACATCGGCCTGTGGGAGCTAAATGAAGCATTCGCCGTGCAGGTTATTTACTGCCGTGACAAGCTTGGCATACCTAATGAACTTCTCAACGTAAACGGTGGCGCCATCTCTATCGGCCACCCCTACGGCATGAGTGGTGCACGCATGGTCGGACACGCGCTTATTGAAGGCAAGCGTCGTGGCGCAAAGTATGTAGTCTGCACGATGTGTGTTGGCGGTGGCATGGGTGCTGCTGGGCTGTTCGAGGTCTACTAACTAGCTACACATCGCATCAAGAAAGTTAATCATGGCTGCCTCATCGAAACCCGATGGTGGCAGCTGTTGATAACTCACTGAATTCTGTTTCACAACATTGATATTCTCCAGAACGATGCGACCAAACTGATCCTCAACCGCCTCTTTGAAATCGGCATTCGCCAAATTTATTTTTTCTAACCTAGCAGCTGGATCTCGCAAAAAACTATAACTCAACTGCGCCCTGTCCTGAATTGTCATTCTGCCGTTCTCTGGATCTCTATAGAAACGACACATGGCACTCTCACTATTAAAGTCACGACTAAAGCCCTGATAGGCCTCTTCCAATAGCGCGATAAAATATTCCAGATCGGCACCATCGATACCGGGATTGTTTACCAGTCTGCCGCTGCCGCGAAAGGTTTGCAGTGTGCTGGCAATATAATTAAAACTCGCCCCAGCATCCGCCGCATCTTCTGCCGCGACCAACAGCCCGGATACCAGAAGAAGAAGTGCAAAGCAGGCCGCTCGCGCAGCGGATAAAGGTTTTTTCATTATGCTTTTCCTAAGCCGGCTCGAATTAGCCTGGACCTACCAAGTTATACGGGTTCCCATACAGGTCTCGAATGACTCCCGAGATACCCCAGGGAACCTCTTCCGGAGGGCCGACAATTTCTACTCCCTCTCTAGCCAATCTGGCCATGTCACCTATGCAATCGGTGCTACTCAAGACTGTCATCAGATTAGTGCCCACCCTACTGACGTCTGACTCTTCACGTACCTGCACCAAGACGAACTGCGTCGCCTGATTGCCAGCGGGGCATACAGTCAGCCAGCGCATACCCGGCACTACCGCATCGTTGTCCATGCACACTTCAAAGCCAAGCTTCTCCTGATACCAGACAAGCGCTTCATCCTGATCGGTGACATATACCGTTATATGTGAAACTCGATTAATAGCCATCGTCGACTTCGCAATATATCCAAATACTATTGGTCGTAGGAGCGCACGGAACCCCTACCCGTTTTCTTATCCCCGGTTTTCTTCTTCTGCAGTAAGCGCCTCTCCTTCGACGCCCTACCCGGCCTGGTCGCAATTCTCTTCTTGTCCTCGTGCGCTGCCGCTGCTATCAAATTCTGCAATCTCTCTATTGCATCTTGCTTGTTCTTCTCCTGACTTCTAAAGCGTTGTGCCTTTATCACGACACAGCCATCGCTGTTTATACGGGCATCGGCGTGCGCTAACAACCGCTCTTTGATCTCGCGGGGGAGGCTGGAACGGCGCACATCGAACCTCAGCTGAACAGCCGTCGATACTTTATTCACATTCTGACCGCCGGGGCCGCTGGCGCGGATGGCAACAAATTCGACTTCAGTTTCTGCAATTTTAATCATAAGCATTGTAGTAATATGGGTGCCAGCGCAGACAACTATTGGATAGATGCTCTGGGCCAAGTGGGCGACTGAGGCAGAAGTATATTCGCTTGAGGTTTTTATGCCAGTCAGCACAGCCCAGCGATTACCTTCGACTCGACTTACGCCTGCCTGCAGCATCTTTCCCCCCAATATTCATAGTTCACAACTTATTGAATTTATGAGAATTATTCTGCGATCCGGCACAGACTCCTACCCAGTCGAAGCAGAGTAATGAGGACATCTTGATTCGGACTGGCTACTAGGTTACTGTCGATATTCGCTGGCCTTAGGCTCGATCGAAGCATGTACTAAGGCACAAAAAAACAGCTCAATAATTAATCTAAAAAGAACTACATTGCCTATGAGAAACTTCCAAGCCCTTATTGTCATTTCCCAGCCTATTCGCAAGCTGCTAACGACGCTTAGCCTGGTCTGCACCCTGAGCCTGGGCAGTCTAAGTATAGCCCAGGAACCCGTGCGCATCGCCTTCATGGATCCGCTGTCTGGCACCTTCGCATCGATAGGTAACACAGGCTTGAAAATTCTGCAGTTCTCGGCAGACTACTACTACAATTCCAGAGGCGGCATATTGGGAGGGCGCATGATTGAAATCGTCCCTCTCGATAATAAGCAGAGCCCCAACGAGACTCAGCTACAATTTCGCAGAGCTGTCAGCGATGACATCCAAATAATATTTCAGGGTAATAGCTCGGCCGTTGCCAACACACTAAACCAAACTATATCCAGACATAATCGGCGCAACCCCGGACAAGAAGTCCTGCAGATAAATTACTCTGCCGTAGACCCTATTCTCACAGAAGATAACTGCAGCTTCTGGCACTTCCGTTTCGATGCACACGCCAACATGAAGCTAAACATCCTTACCGACTATATCGCTGCCGACCCTGATATAAAGAGCATGTATATCATCGGCCAGGACTATTCATTCGGTCAGGTAGTGTCAGACACCTCCATAGAATTGTTGAAACAGAAGCGCCCCGACATCGAAATAGTGGGCAACGAGTTCCACCCCATCGGTCAGGTGAAAGACTTTACGCCCTACGTAACCAAGATAGTCTCCTCCGGCGCCGACGCCGTGATTACCGGCAACTTTGGGGCCGACATGGTCTCCCTCGCCAGATCGATCATCGACTCTGGCCTAGACATACCTATCTATACTTTCTATGCGGCCTACGATGGAATTACCGCGACACTGGGCGAAGGCGGCAAGAACAGGATCAGACTGATTCACAACGGAGTCGCCAATCCGCTGCCAAGCGAAGAACGCAAACAGTTTAATCGCGACTTTAAAGCAGAGAATCCAAACTTCGATGTAACCCAACCGCGCATACTCAACGCCCTGCAAATGGTGGTTACGGCGATAGAACAGACCCAGAGTACCGACCCTTATGACATTGCTGTGGCGTTGGAGGATATGCGCTTCACCACTATAGGCGGCGAAGAGATCTGGATGCGAGGCGACGATCATCAGATTTTCCAGTCACTCAGTATCTCGGTGCATACCGATGAGGACATAGAATTCGATGCTGACAATTCCGGATGGGGGCTGCGTACCGAATACCAGGTACCCAAGGAAGATACTATCGTTGAAAGCAGTTGTCAGATGAGACCACCACGGCGTTAAAATATCTGAGACCGACAACGAAACAAGTACTGTGAAACACATGAAATCAGGTAAACGCTAAGGCCAGCATGCTAGAAGTATTCATTTTCGCCACACTTAATGGCCTGGTTACCGGCTTTCTATTGTTTATGTTAGCCAGCGGCCTAACTCTCATATTCAGCATGATGGGCGTTCTGAATTTCGCCCACGCCAGCTTCTATATGCTAGGTGCCTACGTCGCCTATTCTATTAGCCTCTACTTCGGTTTCTGGACCGGCCTCATTGTCGCCCCACTGATAGTCGGCTTGCTTGGCGCCCTCATCGAACGCTATGGCCTGAGACGAGTTCACCAGTCAGGACATGTAGCGGAACTCGTGTTTACCTTTGGGCTCGCCTTTCTCATCGAAGAGGCCGTGCAGTTTTTCTGGGGCCGCGACACCAAAAATTATCAGACGCCAGACCTTCTGGACTTCCCTCTGTTCACATTGTTCGGGCAGGAATTCTCTGCCTATCGCGGTTTCATGATGACGATCTCTATCGGCATCTTTATCGCCCTTTACTACGTGCTGACCAAGAGCCGTGTCGGCATCATCATTCAGGCCGCCATCACACATCCACAGACGGTCGCCAATCTCGGCCACAATGTGCCGCTGATATTCATGGGCGTATTCGGAGTCGGGACAGCACTCGCCGGATTGGCTGGCGTAATCGCCGGACCAGTGCTTACAACATTCCCAGGTATGGCAACGGTGTTAGGTAGTATCGTGTTTGTGATCGTCGTCATTGGTGGCCTGGGTTCACTCGCCGGCGCGTTCATCGCATCATTAATGATTGGCCTGCTGCAATCCTATGCCATCGCCTCCGATGTGGGCATGCCTGACTTACTTAACTTGCTCGGCATCTCATTCGCCAGAGACCATCCACTGAACGACCTGTGGACAATAAACCTGCCGCAGATTGCACCGGTATTACCGTTTCTGCTCTTGGTCCTGGTGCTGATATTCCGGCCTACAGGTTTATTAGGCAAGCGAGAAGAATGATGGCGATGCTTAAGAAATCAGCAATCTGGATTGCCTTCGCCGTCACACTCGTCGGGATGCCGCAGATATTCGATTCCATACTAGCCATCTCCATCCTGAATCAGATGGCGATAGCGATAGTCTTCGCCCTCAGCTACAACATGTTGCTAGGCCAGGGCGGCATGCTGTCTTTCGGCCATGCGGTCTACTTCGGGCTCGGAGGGTTTCTGTCGGTACACGCCCTAATACTTATCGAGTTCGAGACCATGGTGTTTTCTATACTTTGGATACCGTTGATTGGAGGGCTGTTTGGCCTTCTCGCCGGACTCTTTATCGGCAGCTTCTCCACGCGCAAGGCCGGCACCGTATTCGCGATGATCTCACTAGGCATAGGCGAACTCATCGCCGCCTCGTCACTCATCTTCTCCAGCTTCTTCGGCGGCGAGGCTGGCATCAGTGGCGATCGCACCTTTGGCCCCACGTTCTTCGGCGTGGACTTCACCCAGAACATAGACATCTACTACGTTGCTACATTCTGGGTCTTTCTCGCCACCCTGTTCATGTATCTGTTCACGCAAACACCTGCCGGGCGCATGGCGAATGCCGTTCGTGACAATCCCGAACGCGCCGAGTTTATCGGCTACAGCGCACGTAAAGTGCGGTTCATCTCGTTCTGCGCGTCGGGCCTGTTCGCTGGCGTTGCCGGCGGACTGTTTGCCCTCAACTACGAGTTCATCACCGAAGAAAATCTGAACGCAGCGACTTCGGGTCGGGTATTGCTGATGGCCTATATCGGTGGCCTGGGCTATTTCATCGGCCCGATAATCGGTGCGGTGATTCTTACACTGATGAACTCTCTACTCAGTAATTATTCAGAACTGTGGATGCTCTATCTGGGCATCATGTTCTTGCTAACGGTTATGTTTCTACCCAGGGGCTTTGCCGGGTTCATCATGATGCATCAGGTGGCATGGGTTCGCGGCACTTTGACGCTGTTGATTAAGCCCTACATTATCACGGGTGTTCCTGCGATTCTGTTTTCCCTAACCGCAATCTTATTGATTGAGATGAGCCATACCGAAGATGAAATATTTCACTTCCTCGGCATGGCCTTGAATACATCAAGCTCAGTCACATGGGTGGTGGCGTTGATACTTTCCGGCGGCACCTTCTTTGCGACCAGAAAATCGCTAGGCCAGCTCAATGAGGCATGGGAGCGTGCGAACGCGATCTCCAAGGATGAGCAGACCTAGAAATGACCATACTCTCCCTAAAGAATGTGCAGAAAAATTTTGGCGAAACCCAGATCATACGGGGTGTCTCCTTAGACATAATCGAGGGAGAGAAACACGCGATTATCGGACCGAACGGCGCCGGAAAATCGACCCTGTTCCATCTTATTAGCGGCCGTTATCAGCTGACTTCCGGCAACATACGCTTCAAGCAAGACCAGATAGAGAACCTGCCACCCTATGAGATAGCGAGAATGGGCATGGCACGCAGCTTTCAGGTTACCAATATCTTCCCGCGCATGAACGTGTTCGAGAATGTGCGTTGCGCCCTTCTCTGGTCTAAGGGCTACCGCTATTCCTTCTGGCATCTATTGGGACGCCAAAGGGAATTAAATGATGAGGCCATGCATGTATTGGAACAGATAGGCCTCAAAGATAAGGCCCTGTTCCCTTCGGGAGAATTGGGCTATGCCCAGCAAAGAGCATTAGAGCTGGGCATCGCTATCGCCAGCGGTGCCCAGCTGATCATGTTAGACGAGCCAGTAGCAGGCATGAGCCATAGCGAGGCCGAGAGCTCGGTGCAACTCATTCGCAAGATTACCGAAGGCAAGACCCTGATCATGGTCGAGCACGATATGAATATTGTATTCGACGTAGCCGATCGCATCTCTGTACTCGTCTACGGAGAAATCATCGCCACGGACAAACCCGAAAATATTCGCGCCAACCCCAAGGTGCAGGAAGCCTATCTAGGCGAGGTGCCCAGTGCTTAAAGTCAGCGACCTTCATGCCTACTACGGAAAGAGCCACATCTTACAAGGTGTGAACTTTCACGTCGGTGAGGGAGAGATAGTCAGCCTGTTAGGACGTAACGGCGTAGGCCGTTCGACAACGGTCAAGACTATAATGGGTGAAGTGGCTCCACAGGGGTCTATAGAATTTAAGGGGCAGGAAATTGCCGGCAAGAAGAGTTTCGAGATCGCCCATCTGGGCCTGGGCTATGTACCGGAGAATCGAGATATCTTTCCGTCACTGACGGTGCGGCAGAACCTGGTTCTCGGCATGAAATCGAACAAGCCTCAGGGTCGCTGGAACATAGAAGAGATGTTCAGCATGTTTCCAAACCTTGCCGAACGCGGCGACGTTCATGGCGGCGCACTCAGTGGTGGCGAACAGCAGATGTTATGTATGTGCCGAACCCTAATGGGCGACCCCGATATGATCATGATCGACGAGCCCACCGAAGGCCTAGCTCCGAAGATCGTCGAGCAACTGGCTCAATTGCTGCAGGAGATCGCCAACCGCGGCGTCTCCATCTTGCTGGTAGAACAGAAGCTCTCCATCGCACTGAAGATATCCAAGCGTCTGTACGTCATGGGCCACGGCAAGATCGTCTACGAAGGCACCCCCGAAAGCCTGCTCAAGGCCGACGACGTGCGCGGCGAATGGCTGGAAGTTTAGGTAGATACCAAAAACAAAAAAACAGGGGACACTAACAACTTATCAACTTAGCAGCCCCATTTGCCGCTGTTGAGTTTCTTAAGTTGATAAGTTGTCGGTATCCTCCAGCTAGCATATCCAAAACCCTAAACCTGGCCCCTCTTTCTGGAATACCTGTTTTAATCCAACAGATGACGGGCTAGACTCAGTACTATGAGAGCATAAAACATGCAACACAATACCGAGATAGGCCGCCTGGTTGGCAGCGACGGCATAATAGCCAACCTGTATCGCTGCGGCTGCGAAGACACGCTGCAACTCAACACCGATGGGAGATGGCAATTTGGCTCATTAATGGTAGCCATATTCTGTGATTTTAATCAGCACTGCACCATGCACAAACAAGGCCGCCTCGATTCGGGTTTCTGGAGTTCTATTGAACATAATATTAAATTCTATATAAGCCGGCCCGGTGTAATGGCCTGGTGGCAAACTCAACCATTCGCCATGGACGCTAGCTTCACAAAATATGTTTATGCATTAATTAGTTTGGGAAAGAGAGACAAAAGAATATCGAGGTCGACACATAACGGACCAATAGCTTAGAGCGTTAACTGTTCCGACGCGTAGACTTTTGTATAAAATGTGTCCTTTGCCAATACTATTTTAAAAATAACAGGATGTTGAGATGAACACTTACAAACTTACTCTGAAAACCGCTGGCAGAATACTAGCCGCCAGCTTATTGCTAGTCACATCTCTAACCAGCAACGCCCAGCAGTCCCATCTAGAGTATCCTGCCGTAAAGCAGGTAATAGACCACTTCTTTGAGAGTATTAATACGGGCAACGGTGAACTGTTAGCAGGTCTTGAATTGGAAGGAGCCCAGATTCTTAACATCAGGGAAGACACCTCCGGGGAATATGAATTTCTGCAAAGAAGCTGGTTCGAAAGTGATAATGTCAGTGCAGACAGTCAGCTCACCGAACGCTATTGGGACGAGCAATTACTTATATCGAATGCGTTCGCCGTATTCTGGGCGCCCTACGATTTTCATGTCAACGGCGAATTCTCCCATTGCGGTATCGACGTACTGAACCTGATTAAGATTGATGATGAGTGGAAAATTAGTCACGCGATGTGGACCATTCAGCGACCGAACTGCGCGGCTTCTCCGCTAGGCCCATTGCACTGACCAGCGCGCCGAGAATCAAAGGTCTGATTCTGACCGAGTCTATGCGTAACATTGCTTTTTATACATAACGATATCTTCTGTTCATAACAGATACTCTCTCTACACAACAACCAATTTTGCCAAGCAGGAAATTATGGATCAATTATTTTCTTCGTTTGAACTCGCCGAGCTGCTCATCGGCGTGACACAGCAGACGGACTCCTTATTCAACCACTGGATGTCGACATCTTTCGCTGTGGTGATTAGCGTCTATACAGGCAGAGATCACTTCAACCTCCCGATAAGCCTTTAGGTAGGAGACCTCTCCTCCATGTCTCGATAATGTTTGTAGCCAGATACAATGCGATGTCCACCCTGATTGTGCAGCACACAGAGTTGTCGGGCTCCTCACTGCCCTCACAATTCTTAGCTATTTCTCCCGTCATTGGCATAATACGCGGAATAACTTTTACCCTGGGTTTCTTAATGATAAAACTCTATTTGGGGCACTCCTATTTGAAGAACAAACAGTAGAGTGCGGGATTGCTACGAACAGACATTTCGGGAAACTACCCATTGAATACAATGTCAGGCACATTCAAACCACGACTCGTATACAGCCTACTCTTTGTAAGTTGCCTGCTTGCGCAGAATGCATTGGCCTGGGACTCCGTAGGCCACAGACTCAGCGCCGCCGTTGCCAACCACTACCTAAGTGATTCCGTCAGGAATGAGTTGACTCGTATACTTCTGCAGCATCCGCGTTATGAGGAAGACTTTCTCGAACAGATGCCGGCCACGATTGCCCGCGGGAATGACGCCAGTCAGTTCGAATGGTTACTGGGCCAGGCTGCCATCTGGCCTGATATGACACGCGGCTTTTCCGATTCAGAGAGAGCCAAATACAACCGGGCGAACTGGCACTACATCGATGGCGCCTGGCTGCGTGGCGCGGCAACGACTCAAGGCAATACCTACATAGCCGTCGCCCCCTTCGACGACATCCTGGGGCCCAGTGCAGCTGCTATTCTAGCCGAATCCAACGCCGACAATGTAATGACCGCCCTGGACTACAATACGGCCCTGCTGGGAAATACCGATGCGACAATGTCACAGCGAGCGGTTGCATTATGCTGGGTCTTGCATTTGGTGGGCGATATTCATCAGCCCCTGCACGTGGGGTCGCTGTACAGCAAGAATCGATTCGCCAGCGGCGATCGTGGTGGCAATGGCATTCAGACCGATGGCGGAAATCTTCATGCCCGCTGGGATAGGGCACTGCGCAGCGAGGGTGTTAATACTGCGCTCGAGACTATGCTGATGCAGCACTCGGCGACTCTGGAGAACATGAATCAACAAGACGGCGCTGACTGGTCTGTGTGGATGCACGAGAGTCGCGCCCTGCTGCTCAATACCGTCTACACACAGCAGATGAAAACGGCTATAGCACGATCCGATAGCTCTACTGGACGCCTGCGCGAATTCAATCTGAGCGAGAACTACGTCGATGTGATGAAGATTCACGCGCGCCTGCGTCTGGCCCTCGCCGGTCGCCGGCTAGTACTATGGTTCGAAGATAAGCTGTAGGCCAACTCTCTAGGAAGCCTGCTTTATCGAACACCCCCGAGCTACCAGTTTAACCACGTTACGGATAAGCGTGTGTCCAGCCGAGTCCTGCAGGCTCATGATCGACTTAGGGTGAAGCTGCACCGTATATATGGACAGACTATTAGGCTGAATCGCCATCACCTTACCGTCTTCGGTTCTGGCGGTCACCCGCAGGCACAGGGGAACTGTCTTTGCTACCAATGAGTGGTAGCGCCCGGCATTGAAAGTCTCTTCGATTCCTGCAAATATGCCACTGCCATCGTGACTAACCGTCGACTGCTTGCCCTGCATTGGATAATCTAATTCCTGGAGCTCACCGCCGTAGTCCTCAATCAGGCCCTGCAAGCCTAGACAGACTCCAAACAGGGGGATCGATCGCTTAAGGGCCGTCTCGATGGTTCCATGCATGTAGAAATGCGACGGCACTGAGTGACACGGGCAGAGAGTCACCAGGTCCACGCTATTCTTTTTCAGTTAACTGCGCGCCGCCTCGAGACGCAGGTTTTCTGTTGCCGCTCTTTCTTTTAGGCGAAAGAAAACGCGATGATAGTAAGCTTCTCTGGTGGCGCTGGATTGTTATATACTGCCAATGCAATACAAAGCTCTTGCAGATGACTCTAAACGGCCGCGAATTAGATAGCGAACGAATTTTTTTACGAAAAAAATCGAACTAATGACTACTAACCATCTCGGTAATATCCCTGAAATGGTAACGGCTTCGGCTTAGGCATGGATTTCTCAGCAGTAACTGACTTAGGTGAGCGCGGAAGACTAGGCTCTGTTTGTGAATTCGGCTGGGGTCGGACCTATCACACAACCTATTGGGTAGATCCGCAGTAAGAGCTGGTCGTCGTATACTTGATGCAGATTTCCTGTCACTAGTTTGGACAACTATGCCAAGCTACGCAGCGGTACCTAACAGCCCATCATCGACTAGGGAATAGTATGAGCAACAATACACAAAACAAAGATGGAATTCGGGTTCTATTTCCCACGCTTATCTATGAAGCCTGGTTTCCTGAGTTTACTGCACAGGAAGATGAACTCGTCTCCTATGTTGAGGCACTACGTGATCAGGATGAGGAAGGTAGAAAGATTAGCGTGCAACAGTATCCCAGTGGTTATACCTCCTATTTCACCAATAGCACCCTATTTAACGATAGCAAACTAGAGGGACTGGTTAGATTCTTTAATCGATGCGCACAAAGCTACGCGCAGGACCATAACTGGGACACTACGAACTATCAACCGGTTATCAATGCACTATTCGCGAACATCAATCCGAAGCACAGCTTTCATCCCGAGCATCTTCACCCCTACTCCCACATCAGCGGCGTGTTTTATGTAAAAAGCGATGCGAACAGCCCGGCTATCGGTTTCAAAGACCCGAGGATGGCGCGTTGGATGATGCCACCCGCGGCAGATGGTCAGCGCCCTGAAAATTCTTTCCATGCGAAGCTACCTCCAGAGCCGGGTAAGCTGTTTCTATTCCCATCTTGGCTGGAGCATGGTGTCGCACAGAATCAATCCGATAGAGAACGCATCAGCATGTCGTTCAATTTCGAAATGAGACGAAAGCCCACGACATAGTCACCTCCTAGATCTAATAGATTTTTCATGTAGAAAGTTTTAGCATCCCGTTTTCTCAAGTCGAAAAAAAAACGGCGATAATTGCTCATCGCCGTTTTTTATAATTACCGGTCTAGCTAGTAATTAGAACGACCACAACGCTCGGGCGTACAGTCGTCGACCGCGAGGATCGAAAACCGATGCGTCGTAACGAAGGCTGCCGCCCGTAGTTTCACGGAAAGGTACAGTCTTGTTAAACATATCCAGAACACCAATGGTGAAATTGGTAGTACCTAAATTAGCGTTGCCCCAATCATGGGAGTAACGATACTGGAGGTCCCAGGTGTCATAGCTGCTTATCGTAGTTTTAGCTAGAGACGTCACCAATTCATTCGCTTGGGATATCGTTTGGTCGTACGCCAGATCCTGATAGGAACCGATGTGACGGTTGATCAAGGTCATGCCGTGACGATCGCGCTGCCATGAAAGAGTTAAATTACCCTTGTTATCCGGCAGTGAACGCACGAGCAGGCCATCACCAGTCGTGCCGGCAGCGTCAAATTTGCCAGTGCCCAGAAGACCTTGCTCAAGACCCGGAACACCGATCAGCGAATACTGTCTGACATGCGTGTAATCGATACTGGCGCGGAATCGGCCCCAATCGTTATCCCAGTTATAACCAAGCTTCACATCAACACCGTCAGCTTCGATCTGACCCGCATTAATTGCGGCAAGAGTCAGAGTGATCAAGCTGGCATTCTCACTTCGAAAAGACCGGCTAATACCCTGACCCTGGTTAGCTGTTGTGTAGAGTGAAGGATTCACCACACAGTTTAAACGCTCATCTGAGTCTCTTCCGAATTGAGATTCCAATGCGTTCGGGTCACAAGGCACATCAAGCACAGGCGAGTCTGCCGAGATCGAGTCATTCAATATGTAGTTATTCGGATCACCAACAACCGAATTGAACAGGTCGAGCTCAGGCTGCACTGCTGAGATAGCAGGCTGAGGCAATACACGGTCACTCACCTCAAAGCGCCAAAAATCAGCTTGCACGCTCAGGCCATCAAGGCGGCCCTCAGGCGTCCAGATGAAACCGGCACTGAAAGTATCCGCAGACTCGTTACCAACATTCGGCGCAGGTCCGCCCAGAGTGTATGTGAATTCACTTTCACCGTTTTCCGCTGTCGCAGGAAGTAAGCCAGCTCGAACTTTCTGGTTAGAGATAGGGTCGAGAAATCTAACGCTGCTCGATTCCAGGCCCTGTTCGATGATGTCTATATTCGGTGCTCTAAACGACTGCGAGAATGAACCACGCAGAATTAGCGTATCAATAGGACGCCAGCTAGCCGCAAACTTCGGCGATACTTCGCTACCGATATTGCCGCCGTAATCCTCATAACGAACCGCGATCTGAGTCTCCACATTCTCTAGGAATGGGAGGGATAATTCGAAAAACGCCGCCGTAGTATCTCGGGTATTGTCGAAATTGAAGGCACAGGCCGCACATTCAAAGTTATTCTCCACCATGTGGAACTCATTCGGTACACCATTCGCATCGTAACCAAGAATGCGATTAGGCAGACCCGGGTCGTTCAACTCAGGCGCTCTGGATGTGGTGTTGCGCTCACGGTACTGAGCACCAAAAGCGACAGCCGCCGCTCCGCCAGCCATGTCAAAAAGTTCACCACCTACCAAGGCATCAAAAACCATCAGCTTGTTACGCTTGTCGGCACGAAGAACTCGCTCCGTCATCCAGTCCAGCAAGGCAGGATCATTTGCCACGTCAGGATTTGTGAACTGAGTCAGGAAAGGATTGTAGAACTGACAACCACCCTGCCCGTGATTGTTACTGGTCAATGCCAGCGATGTACTCTCACGGGTTGTTAATACGTAGCCCGGGAAGAATGTCTGGTTATAGCCACCGAAGAAGTCCCAGGGTGACGGTATACCAAATTGCGCTGCACCAGGGAATAATCCTGCCCCGGCATAGTCGAAGTCTTCTCTACCGTTAGGTGTACAGTTAGGTCCACCTAAGCCATTCGCCGCCAATTCTGAATTCTGACGATTGAAGGTGACCATGGACTGCTCATTACTGGTAGAACTCCAGGAAACGCTGACATCATAGTTCCAGGGACGATCCTGATAATCGAAATCACCACGCAGGCCAGCTTGAACAAGAGTTGCATTGGAATCTGTGGTGTTCTCCCGCAAGCCGTCTCTTGGAATACCGTCTCTAGGGTTACCCACGAAAGCCACGTTGATGCCACCATTGGCAAGAGCGGTTGGTGCATTTGTCACGTCCGCTGCGGTTGGTCGAGTAAGCCCGGCAAAAGGAGCGTAATAACCCAACTCCATTGCTGAGCCTATACCGACACCCACACCCGGGATGGGAGCATATGATCCAGGTGCTGCAAAAAATATTGTCGGCCCGCGGGTCGTGGCAGAGCCACCCGTATTATTCAGGCCACCACCCTGCAGAATAACTTCATTCTCCGAATAATTGGCAAAGGAATAGAACTCCGCTGCCTCACTGAAGGTGTGGTCGAATGCCATCGCGAAGCTGCTACGCTCGGTATCGCGCGCGATGAAGTTAAAACGTTCCGTGTCCTCGTTACAGGACCCGCCGCGCTCCCCGCGATTTTCGCGGAGATTTCCCACGAAGTAAGGAATCCCGGAAAGCCCCGATTGAGTTGCGCACAACGGGTCGGACCAGATGGCGGAAGCGTCTCCACCATTCGCGGCGTTGTCCGCCATGATATCCGTTCGCAGATACGCAGGGTTAGGTTGTGCTCCGAAAGAGGGAATGGCCACAGGGGAAGTGATAGTCGAAATACCTGCAGTAAATTGCGTATTCTCATCGATGAAGTTCGCACTGGAGGCCGCAACCCTGTCTCGCTCGAAGCGTTCTGCCGATATCACAAGATGGGTATCACCGTCGTCACTCGCCCAACCCCAGATACCGCTGACTGTCTTATCGAAAGCGCTGCCTGCGCTCTCGACGTTCTGAATGTCACCGTAAACCTCTAAACCTTCGAAGTCTGTACGCATGATTATGTTAACTACACCGGCAACGGCATCGGCACCGTACAGGGCTGAACCACCGTCGGTTAATACCTCAACCCGGTCCGTCATCACCAAAGGAATATTGTTTATGTTGACAAACTCACCACCTGTGGTGGTGGTTGCGGCCGCGGGAGCCATTCGCTTGCCGTTGATTAGCGTGAGCGTGGAATTCTCACCGAGGTTACGTAAGTTTACCTGCGCTGTACCCTCTGTCTGAGACCGTTCACCCGCACCGGGATTTGCGAATGAGCCGGAGTTCACTTCCAGGTTCTTGATGACGTCCCAAATAATTGCGGCGCCTTGCGCTTCGATGCTGGCTCTGTCTACAACCTGCACCGGTGATGGTGCATCAAGAGCGGAGCCGCGAATAAATGAGCCGGTTACTACCACCTCTTCAATGTCTCCGTCCTGAGCGACTACCGGAGCCGATAGTCCTGCAAGAATTACCCCTATGGTAATTGCCTTGCGTCTACTAGGAAATTTGTTACGCATACTTCTCCCCTTTTCTTTAAGGTAAATCTAATTATAAATTTTATTAAAAAGTCTGTAGGTGCGGCTCTTATATTTTAGCTCTGGCCTCTACATCTCAGAATGAATAACTCATCCCTGAGCAGAATAGATGTTAAACCAGAACAGCCAACGTTACTAAATATTTCCACAGCCGATTTACCTTTATATGCCTTATTTCTCGGTACTTGGGACAATTGTGTTACCATATTTCACACTTTGTTAAAGTCGCTCAATCCACGTAGGATTACGCTCAATAAAAGCCCCAAAAACGGTAAATATGAACACTACAATTAAACTCTCGGCGCTAGACCAGTCTCCCGTCAAACAGGGCTCCAACCCCAGCGATGCACTGCAGGAAACTATCGAGCTGGCACGACTATGTGACCGCCTGGGTTTTCATCGCTACTGGGTAGCGGAGCACCATGCCTCTGACGCGCTGGCAGGATGCTCTCCAGAGGTCTTGCTCGGCAGACTGGGCGCAGAGACAACTCAGATTCGTCTGGGCTCCGGCGGTATCATGCTGCCCTATTACAGCCCCTACAAGGTCGCAGAGAATTTCAAGATTCTACAGACACTGTATCCGGACCGCATGGATCTGGGTGTCGGTCGCGCGCCGGGCACCGACCCCTTTACCGCCGCGGCCATTCGCTATGGCTCGCGAGTTGGCGCGGAGCACTTTCCCAATATGGTCGTGGACCTACAGGCCCTTCTCAATGACAGCGACCCGCGCACGCCGGGCATGGAAAACGCCCGCGCCTTTCCAAAGGTGTCAACTCCTCCAGAAATGTGGATGTTAGGCTCTAGCGAAGACAGCGCCATGTTGGCGGCTCTGACCGGCCTGCCCTACAACTTCGCGTATTTCATCAACCCCAATATCAGGCCAGATATTTTCGACATCTATCGCGAGCGGTTCACACCGGGCCCTAATTTGGATGCGCCGTGGACCTGTCTTACTCTTTTTAGTATCACCGCCGAGACCGAGGAAGAGGCGCAGCGCCTGTCCCGCAGCCGTGACCTGTGGTATTGCCGCTTACTGCAGGGCAATCCCGGTCCCTTTCCCTCTGTGCAGGAGGCACTGGAATACCCCTACTCACCTGCAGAGCTGCGAACGCTCGAGGAAAACAGAGGAAAACGCGCCGTCGGCACCCCCGAACAGGTAAAAGTAAAACTGTTGAGCCTGGCCGAACAGTTTCAGGCTGACGAGATCATGCTGGTGACGATCACCCACGATAATGAGGCCCGACGCCGCTCTTACGAACTGCTCGCCAATATCTGGTAAGCATCGATTGCAGCCTCCTAGATTATTCAAACTAACGCGGTGGCTGTGCGAATGCATGGACTCGGCGTCCACAAGCTACTATTCTTGAATCAGTTATACTCACTTTAATTGCTTTTTTCATGAGCCCTATAATAAGAAAGGATCTAGCACCATGAGACTTCTATCTGCTTTATTGCTTCTCGCCCTGGCCGCTACCGCGCAAGCGCAACTTGCCACACCTAATCCAGCCGGCCTGACCTACGGCCATGTACACCTTAATGTAGTGGACATGGATAGACACAAAGAGATTTGGGTAGAGCACTTCAATGGTGTAGTGGTTCAGAAAGGGCCTCTCACTGCAGTGCGCCTGCCAAATATGCTCGTTGCCTTGACAGAACAGGAGCAGGAGCCGGCTCTGGCGATGCAGGACACCGTAATGGATCATTTCGGTTTCAAGGTCCGCAATATGGATAGCTTTCTCGCGAAATGGCGAGCAGATGGCCTGGAAGTCGGTCGCGTCTTTATTGGCGCCGAGGGGCAGACCAATGCCTACATCATGCTGCCTGGCAATGTGTACGTTGAGATGCAGGAAGATCAGGGACTGTCCGAAGAGATCACTGGCTACCACATTCATTTCATTTCGCCTGACTATGAAGAGATGCTCGCCTGGTACACCGATGTTTTCTCACTCGAGGTTAAGCCGCGCGGCACAATTCAGACCACCACGAATGCCCCCGGGATGAACATTAGTTTTGGCAATTCGAACACGCCGCGTCAGGCAACCCGCGGCTCCGCACTGGATCACATCGGTTTTGAGTTCGATGACCTTGAGGCTTTTTGCGATGAACTGACGGCAAAGGGTATTGAATTCGATGTACCGTTTCGTGATATTCCAGCCATAGGCTTAAAGATTGCTTTCATCACAGATCCCTGGGGTGGTTATATCGAGTTGACCGAAGGCTATGACGACTTCTAATCAGCGCTAAACCTATCAATCAGGGCTCATCATGAAGCGTCGACAATTTCTTTCCGGCCTTTCTTCCAGTGCGGCTGCACTAGCCTCACTGTCTGTGCCGGGCATCGCACTTGGCCAGAAGGAGCGGCCACGCATCACCGATATTCGCATGCATCGACTGCGCACCCTGGGTGAGACCGGAATTATGGAGTCTGCCTGGGCTCCGGGGCGCCCCTATATGCGCAGAATCGGCGGTGGCAGCTTCACCGAGATCCTGACCGATCAGGGCATAGCCGGCATCGCACCGGGCATGAATCCGGCAAACATCGACCGCATGAAGCAAATCCTGGTCGGCCAAGACCCCTTCGATAACGAGGCACTTGGACACCAGATGCGCTACACCAATGGCGCCGCAAATAATTGGAGAGACGTAGGCTGTATCGAGATAGCCCTCTGGGATATCGTAGGAAAGGTAGCAGGTCAACCTCTTTACAAGCTATGGGGCGCACAGAAAGACAAAGTGCCAGCCTACGCCAGCATGATTCAACTATCGACACCCCAAGAGCGGGCAGAAACGGCAGCAAAATTACAGGCTGAGGGTTGGCAGGGAATAAAGATTCGCCTTCATCACCTGGACATGAAGGAAGATATCAGAACGATCGAGATGGTAAGAGACGCTGTAGGCGATGACTTCACCATCATGACCGATGCCAATCAGGCACAGTCTAGCGGCATCTGGCAACCGGGTGTGCAATGGGATTTTACCCGCGCACTGGACACCGCCAGAGCGCTGAAGGACTTGAACGTGTATTGGCTCGAGGAACCCCTGCGCCGCTACGACTTCGACGGTCTCAGCGAATTAAATCGCATGGTCGACATTCCCCTCGCCGGCGGCGAGAACAATCAGGGCGTGCAGGAATTTCAGTGGATGTTAGAGCGTGGTGTCTACGATATTCTGCAGCCGGAGATATTGGTTACAGAAGGCGTACAGGGATTACGTGCGGTAGCAGCACTCGCGCTTGCGAATCACAAGCTGGTGATACCACACCACGGAGGCGGGCAGTTAGGCACGGTAGCGCAACTGCATATGATAGGAACATGGCCACACTGCCCGTGGATAGAGATACTCAACGACCCACCCATCTCACCCTATAGCAATGGCTTCGCCGTCATGAACAATGCGCCGATCGTGGATAGCGAAGGGTTTATGGCGATGCCCAGCGGCCCGGGCCTGGGTGTAGAGATAGATCGCGACCTGATTTTGGCTGACTAGGGCAGCATTGATCTGAACTTGCGCAGCATCACCTGCAGCGGCATATCTTCGCCGCGCCTGGCCAACTCCACACCTATCCAGCAACCCACATAGGCGACGAGCAACCACGTGATAATTCCGTTGTCGGCCCAGTAGCTAAACCACAAAAACGCCGTGATCAGATTACCAAGTTGATTCAACACCAGCTCAACCGCAGCGGTTACAAACCCGTGGTCGAAGGACTCGGGGATCGACGAGGGATTGAAGATGACTCGCAGCAGATCGCCGATCTCGATAACGGCAAATGTCCATAACCCCGCCAGCCCATAGAAACCGCTACCGAACCACATCCACTTCTCCATCATGTAGTTCGAGTTGCCGCCATGCTTCTTTTTCTTAAAAGACTTCTTTTTCTTCTTGACCTGGGCCTCGACAGATTTTCTGTCCGCGTTTCTACCAAGATCACAGCCATCTTAGAGCCAGGTGAAGATGATCCAGCTAATAATCACCTAGGCATGCCTAGCTCGATGATCGCTTCAAGGAGTAATAAAAAATCTATGACTCTTCCGGATGCTTAATTCGTATCTATTCGAATTGTGCTTCGATCTGCATGAGGCCAGCCTTGATTGCCCTACCCCATATTACGTTACCCTTGTCATTTAGATGCAGGCCATCCTCGATGAAAATATCGGTCATTACCGTGCCGTCGGATTTTAGAAAGGGCGTAGCCACATCGATATAGTGCACCAGCGGGTCGGCTTCGGCGATAGCCTGCAGGCGCGCACTTACCTGCTGCGCTGCAGGCCATACATCGACACGAGCCAGGCTGGGCTTGACCGAGAGCGCATACACACGAGTCTCGGGCAGAGCCTGATGAACTCTGGCCACAATTTCCTCAAACTGACTGACGATCTTGTCATTGGGCAGCTTGTACCAGGTATCGTTGTCGCCCTCATAAATCAAAATTGCGCGCGGCTTGTAGCTAAGAGCGACTCGATCCAGATAGTGCAATACGTCGCCCATCACGCTGCCACCGAAGCCTCGGGGTATTACTGAAAGAGGCGCAAGAGCTGCTGCAGCCTGACCGTTCCAACGCGCGATGCTGGAGCTGCCGGTCAGCAAGATAGCCCCTTCTGCTGGCGGCAACTTTGTATCTTGCGCCTCGAACGCGAGTATAGAATTCTCGAATCGGTTTGGATCCAGATTCTGCGCGGCCGCGAGCGAAGCGAACACTGACAACCCCAGAAAGAATATTGTCTTTACTGCACTATTGATTTCAATTTTTTTCATGGCTTCACCTTTTTCTTATTACTTTTTATTTTGCAAAGTTAACGCGTATGTTTCACTACAGGGTAGATGCTACTTAGGTAGTGTTCATCGGCTGCTACGGGTTGCAGCCTATACTTCCGCGAGCCCGCCCTGCCCAAACTCAACAGATCTCGGGCACACACCTAGGCGCCTGTCTCCACAGTGGTGAAGACCAGTTCTCTTGCCGCCAGCACCCCATCGGACTCAACATTCAATAAAAGATACGTATCTGTAGCTTCTTCCGCGAGCGCGCCGCTCAAGCTAATTGCCGAAAACAAGAGTAACGAGCCAAGCAATAGTGTTAGTTTTCTAGTCATGGTGTACTCCCTTCAGCTGCAGAGTCTTCTTAATAGATACTTTATTTTCTCAGCATACTACTTTCCGAGCTGCAGACACTAGTTAAGATCCGCCGCAAATTCCTTCAATTTATCGAGACTCACTATATCCAGCGCTCGCTTGTGTGTGCGCGTGAGATAGACCTTAGGCGCCATATCCTGCTCATAGGCCTCTAGCCAGCGCGCGGCGCACAGACACCAGCTATCACCGGGGTTGAGACCGGGAAACCCAAAGTCTGGCATAGGCGTAGAGAGATCGTTCCCTCGAAATCGAGAGTATTGTAAGAAGCGTTCGTCTACCTGCACGCATACCGTGTGAGAACCCAGGTCTTCGTCGCTGCTGTTACAACAGCCATCACGATAGAAGCCGGTAATAGGGTCAGTACCACAGGGAACCAACTCCTCATCGAACACGTTTAACGAATCATCCATAGCTTCTCCTCTACCTTCTCAGAATCATAAACCAGCGACCGATATGCAAGACATTCGCAAGAGCGGCGGCGAAGTAAGTTAGCGCTGCAGCCTTTAATACCTGCCGAATCGCAGGCAATTGAGATGCATCCACGTATTCGCCTTCGACTAGCACCGGCAGTGCCTTGTTGAAACTTGCGTCCCATTCTTCAGGCAAAATAATCAGATAGGCAAAAGCACCGCCCAGCTGCAGCAACAAGCTTATGCCTATTAGCCCCCCAATCGCCAGTGGCGTGCGCAGCACCAGAGCTGCAATCGGAATCATTAACATCATGACCACACCCACCTGATTCAGTCTAGTAGCCAGAGGCAGATAGCGCTTGCGCAGTTCAAATACTTTTTCACGGCGATAGAACTGAATCGCATGACCCACCTCATGGGCGGCCACAGCAATAGCGGTTAAGGATTTTCCGTTTAGGTTGAGCGGGCTCAGACGAACCGCCGGCCCCGATGGATCGAAATGATCCGTATTGGCCGCAGTCTCCTCGACCTTGATTCCTGTTAATTCGAAGCGCTCGATAAGGTGCAATGCCAGCTCACCCCCTGTGCCGGGTAGCCCTGCTATTTCTTTGCTGTGCTTGGCCATTACCCGGCGCACCCAGAAACTGGGCGCGTAGATCAGTATCGCCAGTAATGCACCTATAATCAGCAGAGGCATGTTTTATCTCGTTAACTAACGCGACTGAATCTGGAAAGTGGGCCGAAACTTTCTAGCCCGATTTGAACCGTAGTTGAGTCTTGGTGCTCCAGCTCTTTGAAGCAAAAATTGCATGCCTAGTTTTCGGCGCCTACTCCCAGTGTACCGTCGTTAATGCCTTAAAAATGCCCGACATTGCCGCCAATGGTTGGAACTCTGACGCCAACGTGGAACTTATCCCTTCGACTAGAAGCCGTTCAGGCTTGCATAGCGATCACGATGGAATGCCGCATCGCCAAGGAATTGCTGAGCTACCCGCGCACGCTTGATGTAAAAGCCTACATCGAACTCGTCGGTCATGCCGATACCGCCATGCATCTGTATGCCTTCATTGCTCACCAGGAAGAACACTTCGGAGAGTTTTGCCTTGGCCATGCTGGCAATCACCGCTATCTCTTGCGACGATTTTTCGGGGTCATCCAGAGCAGATAACGCGGCGCGCACGACTGATTTACACAGCTCGATCTCGCTGTACATCTCGGCGGCACGGTGCTGCAAGCCCTGAAAGGAACCGATCAGAACACCGAACTGCTCGCGCTGCTTTAGATAGACCAAGATGCTTTCGAAGACGGCTTGCATGCTGCCTAACATCTCCGCTGCTACACCTATTCGCGCGATATCCAGCACCTTGCTTAGGCTTTCAAAAGCACCATCCAAGTCGCCTAGCAGCGCCTCGGAGGGAACCACCACATCGCTAAACTGAACATTGGAAGAATTGCGACTGTCGACCATGATTGTGCGCTGAATGCTAACGCCCTCGGCAGCGGCATCCACGAGAAAGACAGACAGCCCTTGCTCGCTATCGGTCTCACCGGATGTTCGCGCTACGGTGATAAGTTTGTTTGCAATATGCCCATCGAGTACGAAGGTCTTGCTACCTCTCAGGCTGTAACCGCCCTCGACCTTGGTGGCTGTGGTAGCTACCCTGCTCGGACGATGAGTAGTGTGTTCATCGAGCGCCAGGGCTGTGAGTAATTCACCGGCGACGATCTGCGGTAGCAGCTGTTGTTTTTGCGTCTCATTGCCAAGCTCGAGGATGGCGGTAGCGCCGATCAACACCGTAGAGATTAGCGGAGAGCTAAGCAGCGTCCTTCCTGTCTCCTCCAATACAACACCTAGACCACCATGGCCAAAGTCGAAGCCACCATAGGATTCAGGCACTGCCATACCCGCCCAACCCAGTTCGATCATCTGCGTCCAGACAGCTTGGTCATAGCCTAGCTCATCTTTACTGTCGCGCAGTTTACGCAACAGAGAAACGGGCGCAATCTGTTCACAGAAACTCTTTGCCGAGTCTTTCAGTAGTTGCTGGTCTTCACTTAACACTAAAGCCATTTTCTAATTCTTCCTTACGAACATCGTTCTATATTGTCTTACTTATTTCTGAGCCATACTCAGAATATCGGGAAGCCCCAATACTCGCTTGGCGATTACATTCAATTGAACTTCCGATGTTCCACCTTCGATAGAGTTTGCCTTGGAACGCAGCCACTCGCGAGTCAGTTGTAATTCCTCGTCATTGAAACCTTCGCCTTCCCAGCCCAGGCCCTGACTACCGATTGCCTGCAACATTAATTCATAACGACGCTTGTTCAGCTCGCAGCCGTAATTCTTGAGCATGGAGGAAGTCGCGTTCGGCCCCTGCCCCTGCTTGGACTCTTCAATCGAACGTGTTGACGTATAGGCAAACGCGTCGCTGTCGATCTTGAACTGTGCGATCTGGTCACGCAGCACCGGGTCGGATAATTTCGCACTATCGCCGCGGTAGCTCATCGCCGTACCTTCCAGGCTGGAGATAGTCGATGTAGTGCCGCCATTGTCTGACTGGCCCGAGCTTAGCCCGAAGCCAGAAATCATGGTGCGCTCATGTTGCAGCAGGCGCTTGGCGATGGTCCAGCCTTCGTTAAGGCGCCCAACGAGATTGCTTGCTGGGACTTTGACATCATCGAAGAATGTCTCACAGAAGGGCGAGGAACCACTAATCAACTGGATCGGTTTAGTGGAGATGCCCTCGCTAGCCATATCGAACAATATGAAGCTAATGCCCGAATGCTTGGGTACCTCGAAGTCGGTGCGCACCAGACAAAAAATCCAGTCTGCCTTGTCGGCATAGGAAGTCCACACCTTGGATCCATTAATGAGATAGGTATCGCCCTGTAACTCTGCCTTGGTCGCAAGGCTGGCAAGGTCCGAACCGGAGCCCGGCTCAGAATACCCCTGGCACCAACGAATCTCTCCACGCACTATCTTCGGAATATGCTCCAGCTTCTGTTCATGACTACCATATTCGAGGAGCACGGGACCCAGCATACTAATACCGAAACTGGTCAGCCCGGGTCGCGCATTGATACGCACCAATTCCTCTCTCAGTATTATTGCCTGGTCTTTGTCCAAGCCACCACCACCGTATTCGGCGGGCCAGGTCGGACAGGTCCAACCCTTCTGCGCCAGGCGCTCTAACCAAATTTTGCTGTCGGGATTGGTGAACTCGGCGTTGCGGCCACCCCAGACGACTTCTTCCTGAACCATCGCTGTGCGCATCGAATCAGGACAATTCTGCTCCAGCCAGGTGCGAGTTTCTTCTCGAAAATCTTGTAGGGACTGCAAGGCAACCCTCCTCTGTCTTAAATGACTATCTAGTATCAAAATTTCAGCATTCGCTGAGGACAAGCTTAGCCTGTGACTAATACCTGACGCCCTTGAACCTTCCCCGCCTTCAGATCTGCAAGTGCCGCGCCGGCTTCAGACAGCGGCCGTTCGTGAATATCGATAGGCGCAATCTTGCCTGCGCGCACTAGCTCCATAAGCTCGGCCATGTCTTGAGGTGTGCCCACATAGCTACCCTGAATAATGCGTGCATTCATCGGAATAAAGGGAATCGGAATATTCAAGGCACCACCGTACAGACCGACAATCACTAGCATGCCGCCTTTACGCAGACAGCCTAGCCCATAATTAACAGAAGCTTCGGCTCCAACAAAATCCAATACCGCATAGGCACCGCCTGTAACCTTACGCAAGGCTTTCGCCGTCTGTGAATCAGATGAATTAAATGTTCGGCTAACCCCAATCTCTTGAGCAGCCTGCAGCTTGGCATCGTCGATGTCGACTACTATTGGATCTATTCCCATCGCAGAAATCGCGATCTGAATAGCCATCATGCCGACACCGCCGGCGCCTATAATAACTACGGCATCGTCTGCGTGAAGATCGCCTACCTTCTTAAGTGCGGCAAAGGCAGTGAGTCCGGAGCAGGCATAGGTGGCCGCTAGGGAATCGGACACGTCTCCCTTGTCGAACAAATAACGACTGTGAGGTATAAGAACGTGGTCAGCGAAACCGCCATGAGCCACGATCCCCAGGGCGCGACCGGGGGTACACAACTGCTCCTCGCCACGCATACATGCCGCACATTCTCCGCAACCAATCCAGGGGTAGACGACGCGTCGATCACCAATCTGAACACCCTCGGCATCGGGCCCAACGGCAACTACTTCGCCAAAGATTTCATGGCCTAATACCATGCCTTCGCGACCTACCTCGAGTTGCTTGCCATTACCAAGATTGAAGACGCCGTCGTGCATGTGTATATCCGAATGACATACACCGCAGGCAACTGTCTTGACCAGCACTTCCGTGCCCTGAGGTACCGGCGTTTCCAATTCAACTTCTACCAGAGCAGCACCGGGCGTTGTGGTTTGATATGCAATCATATTTTCTTCTCTTCAATAGATACTTAATAGCAAAGGATGTAATCAGATAGACTTATCTGAACGCGCTCTATCCGTTCTCGCACCCCCATTCGGCGAAGGTCTTTCCTTCTTTCGCTAACTTTTCCAGTAGCGGCGCCGGCTTCCAGTATTGCTCGCCATACATATCTCTGAATTCGCAGATCTTGTCATAGACATTCTTTAAGCCTACATGATCGGCATAGTGCATAGGTCCGCCCTTGGCTGCCGGGAATGCATAGCCAAACACGTACACTACATCGATATCACTAGGGCGTTGCGCAATACCCTCTTCCAGAATCAATGCGCCTTCATTAATTAACGGATAGAAACAACGCTGCAGAATCTCTTCGTCTGAGATAGTACGCTGCTCGATTCCTAACTTCGCCGCTTCTTCCTTGATCATAGACTCTATCTCAGGATCGGACATGCGCTGTCGCGTCTGCGGGTCGTACTTATAGAACCCAGCTCCAGTCTTCTGTCCGTGTCTGCCCATCTCGACCAGCAGAGTGCCCATGCGATACAGCTTGGGATCGTCTGGCAGGTCGGTGCGAGCCTGCCGCGCCTTATAGCCAACATCCAAACCGGCGAGATCGCCCATAGCGAGAGGGCCCATCGCCATGCCAAATTTCTCCAGGGCTGAATCCACCTGTGCGGGAGTACAACCGTCCATTAGCAGCATCTGCGCCTCGCGGCCGTAGCCACCCAGCATACGATTACCGATAAAGCCGTAACACACCCTCGAAAGCGCGCAGACCTTGCCGATCTTCTTGCCTATCTGCATGGAAGTCGCCAATGCATCGTCGGCAGTCTTAGCGCCGCGAACGATCTCCAGCAACTTCATCACATTCGCCGGGCTAAAGAAATGCAGGCCCAGTACATCTTGTGGTCGACTTGTCGCCTCGGCGATGGCATCGACATCCTGATAGGAGGTATTTGTTGCCAAAATTGCACCTGGCTTACAGACAGCATCCAACTTCGCGAATATTTCTTTCTTTAGATCTAAATTTTCGAAGACAGCCTCGATAACCAGATCGACATCGCTAAGATCTGCATAATCTGTGGTTCCCGAGATTGTGCTGATCAACTGCTCCATCTTGTCCGCAGGGAGCTTTCCTTTCTGTACGGTAATCGTATAGTTCTTGCGGATTATATTCATGCCACGCTCAAGCGCTTCATCGTTAATCTCAAGCATGACGACCGGAATGCCGACATTCGCGAAACACATGGCGATACCACCGCCCATAGTTCCGCCACCGATGATAGCCACCTTCTTGATGTCGCGCAGTGGCGTATCTTTAGGCAGGTCTTTAATCTTCGCCGCCTGGCGTTCCGCAAAGAAGATGTGACGCATCGCCGCCGATTCTGGCGAGGTGACCAGTTCGCGAAACAATTCACGCTCGCGTTCCAATCCCTGATCCATGGGCAGGTTTACTGCCGCCTCGATGCAGGACACAATCTTGTCGGGCGCGATCTGCCCGCGCGCACGCTTGGCTAACTTCTTTCTGGCCGCATCGAAGAAACCAGGCTCGATAGTAGCCGGGTCGATAGTGATGTCACGAATGCGCTTCAATGGCGCGCCAGACTCAAGCAGATCGGTGGCATATTTTATCGCGGCTGCCTGCAGATCATCGCCTTCGACGACCTCATCCAACAATCCCATGCTGTTTGCTTTCGCTGCCGCAACAGGATTACCACTTGTGATCATGTCCAGTGCCACTTGCACACCCGCCACACGTGGCACGCGCTGTGTTCCACCCGCGCCCGGCAACAGGCCTAACTTAACTTCGGGGAGACCCACCTTCGCTGACGCGATCGCACAGCGATAGTGACAGGCCAGAGCCACTTCAAAGCCACCGCCCAGTGCGGTGCCATGTATTGCCGCTATCACCGGCTTCTTCGAATTTTCGATTGCCCCAAGCACCTCAGGCAAGCCTGGCTCCATAGGCGGCTTCCCAAATTCGGTAATATCTGCTCCTGCGATGAAGGTACGACCTTCGCAGCGCAATACGATAGCCTCGGAGCCATCTTCCTGCGCCGCGTTGACTGCATTCAATATGCCTTCGCGTACGGCCTGTGAAAGCGCATTGACTGGGGGGCTGTTGACACTGATGACACCAATATTTCCTACTAATTCATAACTCACGACATTCGACATGTTTAATTCCTGTTTACTGATTTACGTGTAAGGAGTACTGCTGACTATTTTTCAAAGTAGACGTTATTCGACTCGCTCAAGAATCGCCGCGACACCCTGGCCGATACCAATACACAGACTGATAGCTGCATAGCGTCCGCCGGTTCTTTCCAGCTGGCGCATGGCGGTGATGGCAATTCTCGCGCCAGACGCACCCAGGGGATGGCCCAACGCTATGGCCCCACCGTTAGGATTTACGCGGGAGTCGCTGAAGTCCACTTCCAACATCTTGAGACAGCCAAGCACCTGCGAAGCGAATGCCTCATTTATCTCGATGATATCCATATCTGCAAGCTCCAGATTTGCTCGCTGCAAGGCCTTGCGGATAGCGAATACCGGGCCCAAGCCCATGACCCGCGGCTCAACACCGGCAACGGCACCAGCGATGATGCGTACCCGGGGTTTAACCGAATATTTTTCGCCTATGGCTGCACTACCCACGATAAGCGCCGCCGCGCCATCGTTAATGCCGCTGGCATTGCCTGCTGTGACTACACCCTCTGCAGCCAAAGCGCGCAAACCACCCAGAACCTCTAGCGTGGAAGAAGGGCGCGGATGCTCATCGGCATCGACTGTGAGGTCAGGTTTCTTGCGGCCCTGAGGCACGTCTATGGAAACAATCTCATCCTTGAAGAAGCCATCGGCTCTTGCCGCCTCGTACTTGGACTGAGAAGCCGCCGCGAAAATGTCACTCTCCTCCCTGGTGATACCTAGATCACTGGCAATATTGTCTGCAGTCTCCGGCATCGTATCGTTTCCGAAGGCAGCCGCATAGGCAGGATTGGTAAACCTGGCGCCTAATGTACTGTCCGCTATCTGCTGCCCGCGATCGAACGCTGTATGCGCCTTCGACATGACGATAGGGGCTCTGCTCATCGACTCAACCCCACCTGCCAGAAACAACTCACCCTCGCCTGCCTTGACCCCTCGGGCGGCATCTAGAGTCGCCGCTAGCCCGGAGCCACATAGGCGATTCACTGTCAGTCCTGCCACCGAGGTTGGCATACCAGCTCGGAGCAAGGCAAAGCGCGCAACATTGCGGCAGTCCTCTCCAGCTCCATTGGTATTACCCATGATGACATCTTCATAGGCAGCAGCTTCGAAGGCATTTCGCTCGACGACAGACTTAATTGCGTGAGCCAACAGGTCATCGGGGCGAATCGGAGAAAGCGCTCCTGCATGTCGGCCGAAGGCGGTACGACCACCGTCATAAATAAATGCATCGCGCGGAGAATTATCGGGCATGTTCACACTCACTCTGGTTATTAGCTTGGGGAGATTTAATACAAATGGAATAGCGTAGGTTCTTGCTGCCTCGCAGCCTTTAATCTTTCTATTCCTACCATTCTTGCTTATCGCTGAGCTTTCTTAGTAGTAATAAGTGCCGGTAATACCAGCCTTCACGATATTGGCCCTGGAATCCCCCTGAAACCACTGCCAAGCCTCGGCGTTTATGCCTGAAAATACCGGCACCACTAGCGCGAGGCTGAACATTCTAGCATAGCAAATCCACCTAGGGTATTGGGCCAAGGTCCAGTAATTACGGTGCATGCAGTCGCTTCGAATAGACAAATATGCTAGCTTAAAGCGGATAGCAGCTGAGCCTTGGCATGTGCTTCGATGTGAGCGCATCATTTCATCACCGGCTCAGGATTTTGCTCCACCATTAATCAGGAATTCAGGCAAATATTCAATGATACGAGACCCAGAAACACTCAAACAACTAGTGGATTTAATCGAACGCTTCGTAAGCGAGAGATTGATTCCCGCCGAGAACCAATTGGCAGAGGAAGCGAAGATGCCAGCCGGGCTGCTTCAGGAGATGAAGGACCTGGGCTTATTCGGCCTTACCATTCCAGAAGAATACGGCGGCTTGGGCTTAACCATGGAAGAAGAGATCCTGGTCACCATTGCCTTGGGTCATACCTCCCCTGCTTTTCGCTCGATTATAGGCACTAACAATGGCATCGGCTCGGCAGCCATCGTATTTGCCGGCACCGAGGAGCAGAAACAAAAATACCTGCCCAAGTATGCCAGTGGCGAATGGGTTAGCTGTTTCTGCCTGACAGAACCCGAGTCCGGCTCAGACGCCGCCTCACTGAGGACCACGGCCAGACGCGAAGGCGATCACTACGTACTCAATGGCACCAAGCGCTACATTACCAATGCGGCTGTAGCCGACACCTTCAACGTAATGGCGAGGACGAATCCCGACATCAAAGGTGCACGGGGTATCTCATCGTTTATAGTAGAGAAAGACTCACCCGGCATTACCTTGGGCCCAATCGATAAAAAAATGGGCCAGTCCGGCTCCATGACCAGCGACGTGATCTTCGAAGACTGCCAGGTTCCCGCCGAGAACATTATTGGCGAGGAAGGCACAGGCTTCATCACCGCGATGAAGGTACTGGATCGAGGTCGATTGCATATATCTGGCCTTAGTGTCGGTGTTGCTAAACGCCTGATCAAGGACGCTCTCGATTACGCGATGCAGCGCAAACAGTTTGGCGTCCCCCTGTCCGACCAACAACTCATTCAAGCTATGCTCGCCGACTCCCAAACGGAAACCTATGCCGCCGAGTGCATGGTGATGGAAACGGCCCGCAAACGAGACAATGGCGAAGGCGTCAGCACTGAGTCTTCTGCCTGCAAGCTTTTCGCCACAGAAATGGTTGGTCGCGTTGCCGATCGCGCCGTGCAGATTCATGGCGGAGCAGGATATATGTCAGAATATGCTGTAGAAAGATTTTATCGCGATGTCCGCCTGTTCCGCCTCTACGAAGGCACCAGCCAGATTCAGCAGATAATTATCGCGCGCAACATGATTAGGGATGCACAGTAGACATTGAACGAGACTAGCAAAGCGCGGAAGAAAATCTATGATGTGATTTTCGGCTACGAGTCGAAGGCCGGGCGCTGGTTCGACATTATCCTCATACTGCTGATTATCATCAGTGTCACCGCGGTTCTGCTGGACTCGATTGCCTCGCTACACGAGCGTTATGGTGCCTTGCTGTATCGACTGGAATGGCTGTTCACCATTCTGTTCACCGTCGAATACCTGCTTCGACTATATAGCACGCCAAATAAGAGGCGCTATGTATTCAGCTTCTATGGTGTAGTAGATTTGCTTTCCATACTGCCCACCTATATTGCCTTTTTCTATCCGTCTGCGGTTTATCTGATCGTAGTGCGCATCATGCGCGTGCTGCGCGTCTTCCGCATTCTGAAATTGCTGCGCTATATGGGCGAGGCAAATTTGCTGTACACAGCGCTGTTGCAAGCACGCCGAAAGATCCTGATATTTTTGTTCTCCGTGACCACGCTCATCATTATTTTCGGCGCGCTAATGTTTATCATCGAGGGCGGCCAAAATGGTTTCGACAACATTCCGCAATCGATCTACTGGGCTATCGTCACCATCACCACAGTCGGCTACGGAGACATTGTTCCACAAACACCACTGGGGCAATTCATCGCTGGAATAGCAATGATTTGCGGTTACGCCATCATTGCGGTTCCAACTGGAATTATAGGCGCAGAACTCATGCAACAGGTTCAGGAGCGGGGCAAGAATTCCAAACTAGATGAAAGTGAATGCACAAGTTGCAAGGCAACCGGACATGATCTGGATGCGCGCCACTGCAAATATTGTGGCAACCTTATCCATCAGAAATAAGCCCCTACACATTTGTCTCTTGTTATGAGCTGCCGCAAACACTAACCGTTGCTCTATTTACACCTACCCACACCCCGCTTGACATATATCAAGCGCTTGGACGACTATAAAGGTTGAAATGGTATTAGGATTTTATTTTCAAGGACTGTTTCGATAGAAGCTGAGGAGATAACATCATGTACAGCACCATTCTTGTAGCCGTTGACCTATCAAAAGATTCCCAAAAGGTTATCGATAAGGCCCTTGCAGCAGCCAAGGGCGACACCAGCAATATTCATCTAGTGCATGTCGTGGAGCCAGTCGCCGCCGCATATAGCATGGACATCTACGCGGTTAATATTAATGAAATCCAACAAGAAGCCATTACCATGGCGGAGAAGAAGCTGAAAGAGATCGCGCAGCGACTCAATCTCGACGAGACGAAGGTTCACACGCTTCTGGGAGCGCCAGGCCCCGAGATCAGAAACCTCGCGACTGAGATTGGTGTAGACGCGATTGTCATTGGCAGCCACGGACACTCTGGCTGGAAGATACTGCTAGGCTCTACCGCCATTAAGCTCCTGCACGGAGCAGATTGTGATGTTCTTACCGTACACGTCGGTAAAGAATAGAGGCCCAAGATAGTAAGCATGCCGCAAGGGATTGCGGCATTATGCATGCTCCTCAGCATAGACCGAGGCAGGCCTCTGGGCAGATCCCCGCTCCCTCCTTCTGGAGGCCCACATATTGCCTGTATGCACCCCCCTGCGTGATCTATTCACTCCCAGCCCGCCCAATCTCGGCAATTTGGGCTCTATATACAAATTGTATAGCCATCAAAATGATGGCACGATTCTGGATATTAGCTGCTGCAGCACAACTTTTAAAACTCGAGAGTATTTATCAGTGAGCAATTCAAGAGTGGGCAATTCAGATATCGGGACGGTTAGTCTAGACGAGATGGAGGCCAAGATTCCTGTACGGCCAAGCGCGACAGTGCTTAAGATTTGCCCCCACAACCCAACTGTATCCTGCACAAGCTGCCGTCTTAACGAGCTCTGCCTGCCTATTGCACTGAATAAATCCAAAATACATCAGCTCGATGCTATCGTAGAGAGAAACCGGCCCTTCAAGAAAGGTGATCACCTCTATCGTCAGAGCGATGTATTTAAGTCCGTCTATGCCGTTCGTTCAGGCAGCTTCAAATCCTACTTTCTAAGCGATAGCGGTCAGGGTCGAGTCACAGGGTTCTACTTACCAGGCGAGATTATTGGAATGGACGGTATCGCGAGCCGTAGCTATGCAAATTCCACATCTGCTCTCGAGCATTCGTCGATCTGTGAAATACCCTTCTCGCAGTTAGAGAAACTCAGTCAGGAACTACCTAGCCTACAACACCATTTCTTTTCAATAATGGGCAACGAGATAGCTAAAGACCAACAGATACATACGCTACTGAGTAGCTATACCGCGGAGGAACTTACCGCCTCTTTCCTACTAGGTCTTTCCAGTCGCTATGCCCGCCTATCACTCTCACCCACTAGATTTCTGTTACCGATGACTCGTGGTGATATCGGCGAATATCTGGGTCTAACGGTAGAGACAGTTAGCAGAATTTTTACCCCTCTTCAGAAGATAGGTTTAACAAGTGTTACGAACCGAAAGATCGAACTACTCGACATTCAAAACCTGCGCGAAATCATCAGCAGCACCTAGTTCAGCACCCTTCCCGCTGTGCAGACATAAAAGTCGCTGTGCTGCACAGCCATAGCGACACGTATCTCGATACACCTATCTGATGAAGAGTTTTCCTAAGGTCTCTTTCTGCTAATCATCTTGCAGCAGATTCGCTGGCGCGTATTGGTCGGTAAGAACACGCCTACTCATATCCCAGTCAACACGGGTAGAAAGCCGGTTCGGGTATTCGAGCAGGGGAACACCGTACTTCTCCAGCGATGGAGCCAGAGCCTGAGCCCGAGTAATCAGGCTGCCCCGTGGCGGCAAGGGATTTAACTGAGTAATGATCATACGATTGCCACTAGAAGGTAACTTGAAGTTAAAGAACTCACCAAATACGCGCTGATAGGTCACTGACTCATGGTCGTAGAACCTGCTTGTAGAAAAGGTGTTGGCAACTAACACGGCGTCTTCGGTCATGATCTGTTTGACCTCTTCAAGAAACTCCTGCGTTAACAGATGCTCGGGAATGTAATCTCCACCGAATGCATCGAGAATTATAAAATTGTACTTCTCACCGAGAATTCCAGCCCGTTTCACGAATACTCTGGCATCGTTTACGGCTACCGTCATGTTCTCGTTCTCTTCAAAGAAGAAAAATTGTTTCGCGACATTGACTACAGCCTGGTCGACCTCAACGACATCGATCTGCGCATCGGGAAACAGGTCGTTGAATGCCAGAGGAAGCGTCCCCCCGCCTAATCCGGCAATCAGAATCTTCTTCGGCTCGGGGTTCATTAACAGGCCGGCAAAACTCATCTTGGTATAACTAAATATTAACTCGTCGCGGTTATTTACATCCACACAGGTTTGATTCCTATCGCCGCGATGCACATTGAAAATAAGACAACGACGGCTACCTGTCTGAACAACGTTGATATCTCGATACAGTGATTTTTCTTCGTGGATGGTTTCTGCCGCAATCAATGGGAGTTGCAGCAATGCCGTAACGCCACCAATTAGCGCACAACCTAGCAGACGCCTAAGTTTATTTTTCATAAGCCGGTACCTTTGAAGCTGCAGCATTTTTCTGAAGCAAGAAGTTTATGAACAAAATGAGTGAGCCCGCCAGAAGTAGAACCGCGACAGCACCCCAAAGGATCTGGTTCACGTCGAACCATAATACAAAATAGAAACTAGTCGCCAGAGTGCCGCCAGCACTTCCAATGGTTGAGACGAAAAACAATTGCCCAGCCATGTGACCGCTATGCTCATGGGAATCCACCATCAGACGAACAGAATAAGGAGAGATCATCCCCAGTATGCTAGTTGGAATAAAATATAAAAATATTGAGGCAAACAGCGAACCATAGCGTGGATCTTCTATGGCTAGAAATATTGGCCGCATAATCGCATCGGCGAAAACGATTATTGGAATGGAAAAAATAGCCGCCGAAATGAAGAAGAGTGCAAATGTCTTGGGATTGGGATTACGTGTCGAAAGTCGACCACCGATCAGATACCCCACCGACAGCGCAAGCATGAAGACCGTGATGAGACTTCCCCACACAGAAATACTGCCACCGAAATAAGGCGCCATAATACGCGCACCAAGCATCTCGATAGTCATGATGCTAAACCCGCTTACGAAAGCGACACTGATTACAACTATTTTGGGCAGACTGACTGAATTCACGGGCTTAGCTAACCTTCTAATTATGGCGAGCCGTAAAAGTACCATTGAAGCGCGCGCCATTGGAAGGGTTTCACGACAAACCGCGCCTGCACTTTCGCTAGATAACTAAAACTTTGGAAAGGAGACGAAATTTCATCCCCAGTGTTTTATTCGCCAGGGATGACTTAGCGGGAACCCAGATGGCGGCCGCCGTCTATGGCGATTATCTGTCCCGTCATATACTTTGAGGCATTACAGGCCAGATAGAGCGCCAGCCCTGCCATATCGGTAGGCCTGCCTATTCTGCCCAGCGGATTCTCCGCTTCTATCTTGTCTCGAAACTGGCTCAACGTGTGATCCATCATCTGGCTCTCGAAAGCCCCAGGCGCGATAGCATTCACCGTAATACCTTTAGGCGCCAAACGTACTGCAAGGTTCTTAGTAAGGAAATGTACGGCAGCCTTGCTCGCACCGTAGGCAAAATTATCCATGCTAGAGACACGCAAGCCATCGATAGAGCCGATATTGATCACACGACTCGGCTGTTCCTGACTTGCATCCTTACAAAGCAGAGGCATCAGGTCTCGCGTCAAGGTAAACACGGCCTTCACATTGATATCCATTACCTTGTCATAGCCTTCATCCGGATATTCCTCGAAAGGGGCTCCCCAGGCAGCGCCGGCATTATTTACCAGGATATCGATCTTCGATTCGCGCTGCTTAATTTCGGTGACGAACGAATCCCTGCCAGCCTTGGTAGAGAGGTCTGCGGGTATAGCTATACACTCTCCCTGAGCCGACAACTCTTGTGCCGTCGCCTCACAGGCCTCGGCCTTTCGTGCGGTGATATAGGTTTTTACACCGTTCGCCACATAGCCCTCGGCGATCATCTTGCCAATACCCCTCGAGCCACCTGTAACTATTGCCACCTTACCGGACACGGAAAACAGTTCACTAATATCGAAGGCCATCGCTTTATTCCTGAATCTTGAGAGTATGTATTCTAGTTCTTGGTACCGAACTTACGTAGTTACCTTGCCGGCAATAATCAGTTCGCACATCTGCTGCAGAATGTGGGTTTTCTTAACCATCATCGCAAAACGTTTGTCCTTCGTCAGGCCCTGATAATAACGGTAATAGATTTGCTGACCAATTACGGCCAAACGAAATAGACCGAAACAAAAGTAGAAGGGGAAGTTATCTACGGGGATGCCTGTCTTCTCTTGAAAGCGAGCGACAATCTCGGCACGAGTAGGTGCACCCTCAATATCGCTAGGCATTGTTCTGTATTCACGGAAAAAATCTGGATCTGAAGTTTCAACCCAGTAACCAAGGGTGCAACCCAGATCCATTAGGGGATCGCCAACAGTTGCCATCTCCCAGTCCAGGACTCCGATTACCTCAAGAGGATTCTCCAGAGAGAATATAACGTTATCCATCTTGTAATCATTATGTATCACGCTTGCCTTGCCGCTTTCGGCAGGCATATTGTCATTCAACCATTGCATGATTGCATCACAGTTTACTGTATCCGGGGTCACCGCATCGCCCCAGCGCTTGCACCATCCTTCAACCTGCCGCTTAACATAACCTTCGGGGCGCCCGAATGTATCGAGGCCAGCCTCAACCAGATCCACGGAGTGCAACTCACTCAACACATCGAAAAAATTAAACAGCTGTTGCCGAATCTGATCCGGACTCATGTTCAGGCTCGCCGGATACTCGCGACGAATCACCAAGCCTTCGATGTATGTCATCAAATAAAAATCACAGCCCAACACGTCATGATCTTCACAGAAATGAACGGGAACCGGCCCATAGGAATAGACTTTTTGCAGAGCCGAGAGAATCTTGTACTCGCGCGACATATCATGAGCAGACTTTACCTTACTGCCAAATGGAGGTCGGCGTAGCACCCACTTTTCATCGCCGCTGCTAAGCAGATAGGTAAGATTGGAGAAACCGCCGGGGAATTGTTTGGCCTCCAGAGATGCTGCGGCACTGCCGAGTACTGGCTCAAGATATTGCCTGAGACAATTCAGGTCGAGCTCCTCACCCTCACGCATACTTCCGGCTTGATCGACTAGTTCATTGTTCGTCAAAACGAAATCCTTTGCCTTATCTATAGGTGATCATTTGCTGCAAACCCGCCCTTTCGAGATGGGGTAAGCTGTTGAATTGAGTCAAGGATACCTTTCCTCGCCCGTATTTAATACGGCTCACCGAACTATTGCGCACCATCCAATTGGTGGTGATAACCGCATCGTCGGGGAATTGTAGTACTCTTTGCAGCACCATGGCTATGACACCGCCAGAGGTGGAGACTAATACCCGTGCACCCTCGTTATGCCTGGCCATGATCTCATCGATGGCGGTATGAACACGATCTTGAAAGTCTGCCCAATGCTCGAAATTTGCTTCCTCACTACTAGGTGTTAGCTCCCCGCGTATCCACTTCGCGCAGGCGGCTTCGAAAATTCTTTGGAACAGGCGCTCATCTTTAATAGGCCAGGCAATCGGCACGTCGAATCCCTCCTGCGCTGCGTGATCACGAAGATACACACGCATGAGAGGATCACCATTGTATTCATTGAAGGAGGGGTTTTCAGTAGAAGCGCTTGGAGCACCCTTTACCAGAGCGAGCAACTCGTTCGCTGTCTCTCTCTGTCTGAGCAAGGTGCCACTGTACACATGGTCGAATTGCTCGCCCACTTCCTGCCAGTGTCGTGCAAGCACTTTGACTTGCTCGACACCCTTATCGCTCAATTTATCGTAGGAATCTGCACCGAATGATGCCTGTCCGTGGCGAACTAGGATGATCTCGCTCACGGTTCAGACAGCCACACGTGGGGAATAGCACTGAGAGACATGAAGACCTCTCTTAGAGAGACGCGAATCGTTCGGTGTGATAATCGGTATTCCCAAACATGATTTCCGCAGCGGTAACCAGCTTGAATAGATGTCCGACATCCAATTCTTCTGTCATGGCTATGCCACCATGGATCTGAATAGCTTCCTGGCCGACCTTGTTTATCGCCTTGCCAATGCGACTCTTAGCTGCAGAGACTGACTTGCTCTTCTCCGTCGCGTCTTCACCGCCATCTAACTTCATGGCTGCCATGATAACGATAGAACGTGCCAACTGGCATTCGATGAACATATCCGCCATACGATGTTGTAGTGCCTGGAACGTACCAATCGCCGTACCAAATTGCTTGCGCGTCTTGCTGTATTCCACAGTCTTATGCAGCATTGCTTCCATCGCGCCTACCGCCTCGGCACTTACTGCCAGCGTTGCACGATCGACGACGGCAGTCAGCGCCGACAGAGCAGAACCTGCCTCACCCAATCTAGCTGTCGCCGATACGCTGACGTCTTTAAGCGTAATCTCGGCTGACTTCTTGCCATCCACATTTGCGAAAGCCTGAATTGAAACCCCAGCACTTGTCGCATCTACCATGAAGACCGAAACACCTGTGGTATCGGTTGCAGCGCCTGATTCACGCGCCACGACCAATAGAACTTCAGCATTTGAACCGTTCAGAACCGCTGTCTTGCTGCCATTGAGAACAATGTTGTCGCCGTCTGCTACTGCCGAGGTTTTGATGTTCGCCAGATTGAAGCGGCTACCCGGCTCGGCATAGGCACAGGCTAGCTGCAGCTTACCTTCCATAATCTTAGGCAAAAGCTCAGCCTTCTGCTGCGCACTGCCCTGTTCGCTGATCAGCCCACCCGCCAGAACAGTCGTCGCGACGAAGGGTTCAACCAACATTGCCTTACCAAATTCTTCCATCATCACGACGAGGTCGACGGCAGACCCACCGAAGCCACCATCTTCTTCCTGAAAAGGAACCGTCAACCAACCCAGCTCCGCAAAAAGCTCCCAGTTTTCATCACTGAAGCCTTTTTCTGTCGCTATGATTTTGTTACGCGTATCGAAGTCATAACTTTTGTAAACGAACTTCTGCACGCTCTCTTGCAGCATCTGCTGTTCTTCTGTGTTCGAAAAATCCACAATAATCCCTCTTTAAATCTATCTACGTTGTCAGCCCAAGGCACTCATCGAATCTATTACAGACCCAATACAGCCTTGCTGATAATGTTACGTTGAATTTCGTTAGAGCCACCGAATATCGACAGCTTGCGATTATTAAAATAGGTGAGTGCCGCTGCCGCCGAATTACCCGGGCCTATAGCCTCACCCTGGAAACCGTCTTCAAACTGTTCAGGTACGAAAGGGAGACAATGGTAGCCTGCCAGGTCGACGAACATTTCATCCATCTCCTGGGCGAGTTCTGTTCCGACAATCTTTAGAATCGACGACTCAGGGCCAGGCGCATTACCCACGCTCAAGGCGGCTAGAGTGCGCAGCTCAGAATATTCAAGTGCCTGCAGCTCAATCTCAAGCTCGGCCAACTTCGTCCTGAACGACGCATTGTCCAACATCGTGCCACCGAAGCCATCGTCGGTATTCTTGGCGAGACGCTTGAGCGCAGCCAGTCGCCGCTTACCTCGGGGTACGCCCGAGATATTTGTACGTTCATGAGTAAGCAATACTTTGGCGTAGGTCCAACCCTTGTTCTCTTCACCGATAAGATTGTTGGCCGGCACCCTGACGTCATCGAAGAATACTTCGTTTACTTCTGCATGACCGTCTAACAGCACGATAGGCTTGAGAGTTATACCTGGAGTCTTCATGTCTATTAACAGAAAACTAATGCCTTCCTGCTTCTTCACGCTGTTGTCGGTGCGTACCAGGCAGAAAATCCAGTCAGCATACTGACCGTAGGTGTTCCAGGTCTTGCTGCCATTGACTACGTATTCATCACCATCTCGCACGGCAGCCGTCTTTAGTGACGCCAGATCTGAACCTGCGTTGGGCTCGGAATAGCCCTGACACCACCACACATTACTTTCCAGAATATCGGGAAGAAAACGTTGCTTCTGCTCATCCGAACCATAAGCCATGATTACCGGAGCAACCATCTTCATACCAAATGGAACGGGTTCCGGCGCACCGATGAGGCCCATTTCCGTTGCGAAGATATGCTTCTGTGTAGCCGTCCAGCCGGTACCACCGTATTCGGCCGGCCAATTTGGGGCTGCCCAGCCCTTCTTGTAGAGAATCTTCTGCCAGTGCACCAGTTCCTCTTTGCTCAGGCGAATGCCAGCATCGACCTTCTCTCGGTACTCAGCTGGAAAATCATTCTGCAAAAACTCCCGAACTTCCTGCTCGAATTGCAGTTCTTCAGCGGTAAAATCAGCGTTCAATGTAAATCTCCTGTTGTTCCGGGCCAAAATGCCCTGGGCTACCCTGATATCCGGACCAAAACAAGCCCGTGACGGGTGTAGCTCGAATTTCGAAGAAGGCGAAGATTACCATTATTCCCCGCCCTTGATAAGTAATAATCGAACGATTGCTCGGAAGATCGCAACCCCTTAGAATCAGGCTAATCTGGTACAAATTTCTGTAAAATTTAACGCTAAAATTGCTTGTCTCGTTGGATTTAAAGCCGCAATTACGGTATCCTTCGCCCTCTTTTTAACATACTGTATTTGCAAACAAAAATTGCAGAAAAACAGTCTGCACACAGACTTCCACTAGATAGCTCTTAGGAGATGCCATGAAATTCTCTAGATCAACTAAATTTACCCTGCTTTTTATTGCCCTTTTCAGCCTGGCCGCTTGTAGCTCAACCAGCGAGGAAGCGAGCAACGAAGTAGTAGCCGAAACCGAATCGGGTATCGATGCAACCACCCGTCGCACACAAGAGCTGGAAGCCGAGGCACGTGCTCGAGCCGCCGCTGCCGAAGAACGCATAGCAGCAGCTGCACTTAACACCAGAGTCTTCTACTTCGACTTCGACGTGTCTGAATTCCGCCAAGCAGACCGCAATGTGTTGACCTATCACGCAAGAGACCTTGCCGCGAATTCTAACAAGAGAATTCGCCTGGAAGGCCATGCAGATGAGCGCGGCACTAGAGAATACAACTTGGCACTAGGTGAGCGTCGTGCCGAAGGCATTCTTAACTACCTAATCGTTAACGGTGCATCTCGCAATCAGATAGAGATGGTGAGCTATGGCGAAGAGCGCCCTGCTGATCGCGGCACCAATGAGCGCGCCTATCAGCAGAATCGTCGAGTAGAAATAGTCACTCCTTAATGGATCCTCGCGGAACGATTAGCAAAGAGTATTAGTTAAAAATATTGACTGAATAATATCTGTTTGGAAGTTAGGCCGAGCCTTAGTGTTCGGCCTTTTTTTGTCTGCAATTTAGAGAAGGACAGCGAGGGCAAATTAGTTGCCAAAAGCTCGCTGCAGCTGCGCGCCGATACGCTCTAAGGCCGACATTCCCGCAGGAATTCCGCCGGCAAACGACACGAAGGCGTGAATCATATCCGTATAGCAAACATGTTCAACCGGCACGCCATAATCCGCTAAACGTTTTGCGAAGGCTTCGCCCTCATCACGTAAGGGGTCGAAGCCCGCCGTAATTACCAGCGCTGGAGGCAGGCCACCAAGATCTGCCAATATAGATGACACCAGAGGGTCGCTCGCCCGCTCGTCTGACTCAAGAAACTGACTTCGAAACCATTGCTTATCGGCCTTAGTCAGAAAATACCCTTCCGCAAATTCGTCGATGGACGGATAGCCCATGCGACAATCTATGGCCGGATATATCTGAACCTGATAGCAAGGCTGGGCGATGTTCTGTTGCTTGCACTGCAGCATTACCGCGATGGCGATGTTGCCTCCGGCGCTGTCACCGCCTATCGCGATGCGATTCGGGTCTATACCTAAATCGGGCCCGCCGTGGAGCAGCCAATTATAGATGTCGAGACCATCTTGATAGATACCCGCTGACTTCGTCTCCGGCGCCAGTCGATACTCAGCCGAAAACACCACGCAATTCCCTAATCGTGCTAGCTGCTGGGCAACGGTGTCATAGCCGTCTAGCGTGCCCAGCACATGACCACCCCCATGAAAATAAAGGAGGGCCGGCTGCAACTCGGACTGGGTAGCCATGGGCTGATAGCGCCGCACCCGCAACTGCCCCGCGCCGCCAGGCAGCCAATGATCCGTAATACTCTCCATCGCAACAGCTTCTGGCGCGAAGGGATTACCGCGCTCCTCGCGCATGGCCCTGGCCTGAACGGCGGCGCATTCACTCAGAGGCTTCTGCCTGGCGGCAGCCCTGGCGACTTTCGCCGCCATCGGATGTAATTCATCTGCCCGTTGCGCTACTGAGCTAATTAGTTTCGTCATGTGATGGGACATCCTGAACAGAGGGGTAGGATCTAGAAAAAACTGTTCCTTGGTTTGGCCGGCTCGAATCCAACCAGCCAGACGAGCACAGTGAACAGTGTTAGGCCGGGCAGAACATATAAGCTGATATTCAAAGTGGATTGATCCGCTAGCTGCAGGAATGTCACGGCCGCATAGACGGCCATACCAAACACGTGGGCCATCATATAATAATTCAAAAATGGCGAGCTATTATGCGTCATGGGCCATGGCCTACAAAAAATAAGCCATCGCAATGCGACGAAGATACCGAGCAGATCCGTCGGCCAGAACAGGAGCAGATTGATATTGTGGTGCAGATCCAGGTGGCCGGACACAAACCAGCTGCCCAACATCAAGATGCCATAGATACCACTGAATAGAGCCACCAGAATACCCAGCAAACCAAGTAGGCGAAAATTGATTCCCGGTAGATTCAAGCCTATGCGCGAGTGTGTTGCAAAATACGACATAGGAATCTTCTTCAACATCAGGAACAATAGCAGCACTGGCGCCAATAGTGTTATCGACGCTATCTGGTAAGGGTCCGTCTCAACCGTGGGTGGAGGAAACTGCATAATCTGCTGCGAACCGGAGAGCAGCATATTCCGCACTCCGTTCTCCGCCACATCGGACTCGACCAGATAGAGCTGTTCTCTCAACGTAAGCGGCAGGAACATAGCTTCCCACTCAGTCATCGGTCTATCGATATTGCTGTTCATCAATACATCGAGGGAGAAACCAATAAGCGCCACGGATTCATAGTGCGCTCGCACTTGGTCGCGGAACGTAGAATCAGTCAAGCCATCCTTGAGTACTGCCAGTCGACCGGAAAGAGCCTCATCCAGATAGTCCCGTACACGGGTCGTGCAATTATCGAAGAAGTATTGATAGGGGTAGACGATGTTCTCGGGCTGCGAGTTCCATAACAGGCGAGTGTAGAGAATTTCTTTCTGCGGGTTGGTGAGATTAATCTTGTCCTGCCAGACGCTGCGCTCCTGCGCGCGGTACATCGCGAATTCCTGATTAGGCGGTTTTGTGCCCAGTTCGTAATTCATGATCCCCTTGAAAAAATTGTAGGAGAAGGCGACGGGACCGCCATTGATACGAAAAAGGCCCCAATTAAAAACCAGATCGATATTGGCATCTTCGTCGATGACACGCAGCGCGGTATGACCGAAGTTGTCCCATATCCTGTCACCGACGTCTACGGTGATTAAATAGAAGTGCACGGCACTCATATCCGCAGGCAGCGTGTATTGATCGGGGGATTCGATGGCCTCTAGGGCGGCAACTCGGCTTAGGGGCAGGATTAACAGGCCGAGCATCAGCAGCAACGATGCAAGGGCCCTTCCTGTCTGCCAGTTAGGTGAATAGTGGCCTGCATGAGAGGGAGAATTCATCCGAACGTTGAGAGCCGCTGTCTTGTTATTGTGATTGCGAGGAATTTTGCAATCTTATCAAAGATTTACTATCGATCAAACAAGAGGATGAGAGGATTTTCGCTGGCAATAGAATCGGTCAATAGGGTAGGTACCTGAGGCGCCTGCTGAAATAAAAAATCCCCACTCCCTAACCGCCATTAGTTGAGTGAGGATTTGCGGCAGACAGTGCTACCAGCAAACAGGCTAAAGAAAGGGTGAGGCTTGTGAGGTTTGCCTGTTGCTAGCGCTCTTCCGCGAACGATCCAAGAATACGCGAACGAGTCTGAACAGAATCTGAACAACTATTCAGATGTAACAGGGCAGCTAGCGCGGAGGCTGGCAAGCTAGATAATCATGCTAGTATTCAGGGCTATTCAGCGAGCTGACGACACTAAATCACACAGGGAGAAATCAATATGCAGACACGCCAACTTGGAGAATTACAGGTATCGGCCCTGGGTCTGGGCTGCATGAGCATGTCCCAATCCTACGGCGTCGCAAATCGGGAGGAGTCGGAGCGCGCCCTGCACCGGGCTCTGGATGTCGGCTACACCTTCCTGGATACCGCAAGCCTCTATGGACTTGGTCACAATGAGACATTGCTAGGCGAGGTGCTACCGGGCAGGCGCGAGGAGTTCGTTCTTGCCAGCAAGTGCGGCATAGTAAATCGTGATGGCAAACGAGCAGTTGATTGCACCCCCGAGAACGTTAAGAAGACCTGCGATGAAAGCCTGCGCCGGCTAAACACCGATATCATCGACCTCTATTATCTTCATCGACGCGACTTCAACGTTCCCATCGAAGAGAGCGTAGGCGCCCTCGCCGACTGCGTCGCTGCAGGCAAGATTCGTTATATCGGTCTGTCTGAATGCTCTTCAAACACCATCAGGAAAGCCCACCGCGAACACCCAATCTGTGCCGTGCAATCTGAATATTCCCTGTGGTCTCGCGAGCCCGAATACATGGTGTTCGATTGCTGTAGAGAACTGGGCATAGGCTTTGTGCCCTTCAGTCCGCTAGGCAGAGCGTTTCTCGCCGGCGTGATAAGCGATATGTCTGTGTTAGGCGAAGATGACATGCGACAAACCATGCCTAGATTTCTGGGTGAAAACTTTCAACAGAACCTCAAGCAGTTAACAGCCCTGCGGGAAATGGCCGAATCTTATTCGTGCACTATGGCCCAGCTCGCACTAGCCTGGGTGCTGGCCCAAGACCCGAACTTCGTGCCAATACCCGGCACCAAACATGTTAAATTCGTTGAGGAGAACGCGAGGGCGACAGAACTATCGATCGCTGCGGAAGATCTCGCCCTGGCGGGAGAGATATTTAATGGCGACAAAGTGCACGGTGATCGTTACGCCAAATCCCACATGATCTCGCTAGACCCGGAAGATTCCTAGACACAAAAAAGGCGAGTGAGCTGAGCTCCTCGCCTTTTTCCTTTCTTTGTTTACCGTATTTTTTTACTGCCTGGCTGGAAGATCTATGTTCCGACCAACACTTAGCTATCTAGCACCCTCACTGGCACGCTGTTCTTCCATACGCTCACCGCGCAGGATGTTAACCATGCCATAGTTGCCTTCATGGCAGGCATATTCGTACATCAGGCCATCGACCTTGGCCATTGGCAGCAATACCGTAATCTTGTCTTTAAAAGTACTCGGGTCTTCTACGGTAAACTCATAGTCAACTGTAAACTCATCTACGCGGGTGAATTTTTCCGTCAGCACCTTATCGAGGGAACTACCAAAGACACTAAAACTCTGTGTCAGGTCGTTAAAGTTTCTAGTCTCCACAACCAGCGTATCGCCATCCCAATAGCCACGAGAATCGCCCGACCATTGCCGAATACTGTCATCGATATGATCACGACCATCCAGAGGTACGATGCGCGCATCGTGAATCATCTCGGTCATTATCACGACGTGATCTTTACTCTGTACCAGCTGCACATTGTTGTTGTACAAATTAGGGGTAAACGGCGGCCCCGAATTGAAGCCGACGATACAACGCTCTGACAGGCCTCTATCTTCCGGGCCATCTTTCGCTATGCCACCCACAGTCATACGCACGGGTCGTATGCCTGGCTCGTCCGGACCAAGACCGCCGACCTGCACGGGTACACCCTCGACCGTTTCTGGAACTCTACCGTCCTCCGGGTAGGTGATTAGCGAAGTACGCGTATTGTCACCACGACCTGCATTCTCTACCCAGAAGGTGTTGTAGCCACCCACTCCGATATTATTCAATGCCTCCAGACCCGCCTCAGTCTGATTCGCTATGGCGGCGATATCTTCCGGAGTCAGAAACTCCTTGTCGGCAAATTGCCGGGGGCGCTGCATAGGGACGAATGAACTAAAATTCCATACACCACTCAGGTCGGGCTGTCCGTATTCCGTTCGCGGTACCACATAGTCACTGTCTTGTGCCTGCACAACAGTCACGGAAACACTTAGCCCCGCCGCCGCAAGAGCACTGAAACATAGATTTCGAATTTTCATCGCGTTCTCCCCTAAACTGCCAAATTACTAAATAACTGCTGTGGAGTGTAAACCAATTAAGGGCTGGCTTCTATTAAACACCTGCCCTATAAACACCTATCCCAAGTTTCTCATCGATACAAAACTTCTACAGCCCCTCAGCAATCCAGGTAGCACTATTTCTTGGTCTTAGCGCGTTTACCCTTCTTCGCGGCGGCCCGCATCGCGGCGCCATAGGCATTGGATGCCCGGACGCTTAACAACTCACTGTCCTCCATCGCCTCTTCCGGTGCCTGAAAGTAACTCATCTTGAATTCCTTTCCGCTCTTGTCATAGCTAAATGCCTGCAACCCTAAGTCTTCAAAGTTCTGCAGATTCTGGGCATCAACTTTAAGATAGAGTTCGCTGTCTGCGATAAGGCCGAACATCAAGCCTTCCATAAATAGCCCAAAGCCACCGAACATAAACTTTGACTTCACCGGACCGATGGCTTGCAACAGATCGACAATGTGCGCGACATACTCTCGCTGTTCCTTACTTAGCGCCAATTCGCCAACCCTCTGACACTTGCCGACCCTGCCTTTGATGCTATGATAGTCAGCTTTTCCGCGAACAAATTTCGCGGGTGCTTGTAGCCAGAAGGAGAGCCCTAACATGAACGGAGCAACCGCATTAATTGAAACATTGGCAGACTGTGGAGTCGAGCTTTGCATCGCAAATCCCGGCACTTCAGAGATGCATCTTGTTCAGGCTCTAGACAGTGTTCCACAGATGAAGTCGGTACTCGCACTCTTCGAGGGCGTCTGTACCGGCGCCGCCGATGGCTACGCAAGAATGACCGGCAAACCTGCTGCTACACTGCTGCATCTTGGGCCAGGACTGGCGAATGGCATCGCCAACCTGCACAACGCGCGCCGGGCAAATTCGCCGATGATTAACATCATTGGCAATCACCCAAATTATCATATCGGTTTCGATGCCCCGCTTACTTCAGATATCGATACCCTCGCCAGGAATTATTCTTCCTGGATCAAGTCTTGCAGCACCAATGAAACACTTGCACAGGATGGTGCCGATGCCTATACCGCGACCCTCAGGCAGACTCCCGGCTCTGCCGGCCAGATCGCCACCCTGATAATGGGTGCCGATGCGGCTTGGGGAGAAAGTACGAGGCCGGTAATGCCGAATGCCCTACCCCAACGTAGCAAGATCGATGAGCAGACAATTCAGAAGCTCGCCCCGCTATTGGAGAAAGGTGGAAGCAATATGCTGCTTCTCGAACATCATGGAACCGACCCTGCCGCTCTCGCGCTATCCAGCAAGATTGCAAGCAAGACTGGCTGCCGCCTGATGACTGGCACCTTTCCAGGACGTGTTGATGGTGGACCAAGTGCGGCGGCCGTAGAGCGCCTGCCTTATTTCCCAGAACAGGTATTGGCAACATTAAAGGGCGTAGAAAACCTAATTTTAGTAGGCGGTCAGATCCCCGCCAGTTTCTTTGCCTATAAGGGAGTGCCAGGGCAACTCATCCCCGAAGGATGCAAAGTCAGCCGTCTGAGCCACATTGAGGAAGATGCCATAGATGCCCTGCAGCGCATGGCAGAGCGCCTGAGCGCACAGAACGAACCGGTAAAGAACTTCGAAAGAGTTGAGATTGCCAAGCCTAGCGGCGAACTGGACACGAGATCTATTGTTCAATCTGTAGCGGCTACCCTGCCTGAGAATGTAATCGTTGCCACCGATTCCGGTGGCGGTAATGCAGCCTATCCCTACTGCCAAAACTCGGCGGCAAATACCTGGCTCAGCCTAACTGGCGGCGCAATTGGTCAAGGTGGCCCCTGCGCAACGGGTGCCGCCCTAGCCTGTCCGGACCGACAGGTCCTGGCATTGCTTGGTGATGGAGGCGCGGCCTATACCAATCAGAGTTTCTGGACTCAAGCCAGAGAAGGCCTGAATGTAACAACGGTTGTCTTTGCAAACCGCTCCTATAATATTCTTAACGTCGAATATGCACGACTAGGCGTCACCGAGATTGGAGATATTGCCGCCGGTCTGTTTGATATTGGCAATCCAGAGATCAACTGGGTCGATATGGCTAAGAGCTTCGGAGTGCCGGGCGCGACTGCGAATACTGCCGAAGAACTGTCCAGCTTGCTGGAAAAGAGTTATGAGACACCCGGCCCGTTTCTGATTCAGGCAAACGCTGAACTGCAGAGATAACAATTCACTGAAAGCAATAGCTGGGCTTGTCCTAAGCCCAGCTAAAGTTACGTTGAATCCTGCCCAGTTTCTCATAGAAGGTAGCAGACATCGCTGAATCATCCTCCTTCTCCTTGTTCGGGAACAAGATGGAGATCATTGGAATACTAAATAGTGGCAACAATAGTGTCACAAAAGACGGATCGCGCCATTCACCAAGAGCCAGACAGAGTTCATACCAATATTGGGCAAAGCCACCCACTTCAGCATTATCTGCACCGGAAAATGCGTTGTTAAGTAGCCACATCAGAAGCCCACCTACAAAACCAATCAGTATTCCCCAGAAAGCAGCCTGTTCAGTTGTTCTCTTCCAATAGAACACATAGGTCACCGCAATCGCTGGCGGCACCACCATGGCGAAGCCGAGCAGCAGAAACTGAAGGACCGAACCGAAATTAAAATACCAGGCACAAAATGCGGCACTAGAGCCGTAAATGATAGTGACGAGCTTGTAGGCACGCAGCTTTTTGTCGCTGGAGTAATTTTTGGATGCCGGTATCCAATCATTGACCAACATGGTTGCGCTAGCCAGCAAAATTGGGGCACCTGAAGATATTACCGCCGCCAAGACAGCTGCCAGTGCAATACCGCCAAGCAATGGCCCGGTATCTATCGCAAGCTGCGCGATATTCAGATAGCCCGAGAGTCCAGACTCAGAACCATAGTTCACCATGGTAAGAATTCCGATAAACCCTGCCACTAATGGCATCAAGGCCGCAATTACCCCGGCCAGAAAAAAGCCCGGTATCAGATATTCCTGCTTCGCCGCCGAGCTCGCATAGTTCGCATACACCGAAGCCGCCGGTGTGTGAATCGTGGCAGATATGAACAGGGCGATAATCGTTGCCCAGCCTATGCCGGTAAAACTCCACCACGAGGGAATGTCTTTACCGGACTCCGCCAGCATCACCTCAGACTGAGCGACAACAGAATCCCAGCCCCCCAGATTTTGCATAGCGACAAAGCCAACGGCACCCAGGCCAAAGATAATCACCGTGCAATGCACGATATTGGTTATGGCAGTACCCTTTAAACCCCCGGATACTGTGAACAGCACAATCACTACTCCACCTATGATCACACACAGCCAGAACGGCCAGCCGGTCACACCGCTAACTATAGTAGCGATAACATAGGGCTCAATAATATTCACGACCAGATACTCAGCCTGCACACAGAGGCTGGTTAGAGACTGACAACGGCGCGAGCCGAAGCGCCTATCGAAAACTTCTCCCACACTGGAGAGTTTGAGCTTGCGGTAGGGGATTGCGAAGAACAGCCCCACCAGAAATAGGGCGGCGAATGAATTCACTCCGTACCAGAGGTGGCCAATGCCCTCGCTGATGACATCGCCCGCCACACCATAGGTTCCAGCGCCACCGATGCGCGTGCCAGCCACGCCGGCCGCAAGCATGCCTACCCCCAGAGTGCCTCCGCCTATTGCCCAGTCGGCAGAACTTCTATTGCCACTACTGATATAAATACCCACGGCGATGAAGAACACTAAATACCCGAGGATCACATAAGCAGACAAACCCATTTATTACTCCGACTCTTTTTTCTACTTGTTCACTAAACTGTTGAGCACCCATCGAAGGGACATTTACCAGCCGCACTGATTTGCATCAACCTATTTTTTCTACCCCAAGGAATACTACACGACGGCAATAGTAAGGCAACTAAAAGGCGACAACAAACTCAGCAACCCATAGGGCTCGCAGCTATTCCCCTGATAACTGGCTGATGGTAACTTGCGCCCTGACGCATCGAACTAGAGGAGGAAGAACTATGTCTGATATCGAACCGGGTTCCGATCAATGGCTAGCTCAGATCAAAGAAGAGATCATCGATCCAGATCGCGCGATCATCGATCCTCATCACCACCTTTGGAAGAAGCGCTTTAATCGCGACTATCTGCTACCGGAATTATGGGCCGATACCGGCTCGGGGCATAACGTCGTCAAGACTGTCTTCATGGAGTGCCGAGCGTTCTACCGACGCGATGGAGCGGAACATCTGAAATCGGTGGGAGAAACAGAATTCATAGCGAAGCTAGCGGCCGAGAGTCGGGCAGATACTGAGAACAAGGCGAGAATTTCTGGCATAGTCGCTCACTGTGACTTAACACTTGGGGGAGATTCTACAGAGCTCTTACTGGAAGCCCTGGAGCAACATCGCAGTGCAGGCGATGGCCTCCTACGCGGGATTCGCCATTCGGCCGCGCGAGACCGACGCCCGGAAGACTTGCTTATCGTGAGCGCTGCACCTCCCTATCTTCATGGCAAGGAATCGTTTCGTAAGGGACTGCGCATCATAGCAGATCAGGGCCTAACCTATGATACCTGGCACTATCACCATCAGAATCTAGACTTCTTGGATCTCGCGCTTGCGGTTCCTGAGTGCACAATGATTCTCGATCATTTCGGTACACCCCTGGGAGTCGGCATTTACAAGCACTGTGCAGATGAAATCTTTGGGGAGTGGAAGCAGGAAATCGCAGAAATAGCTCGCTGCCCCAATGTCTATGCAAAACTAGGCGGCCTGGCAATGCCCGACAATGGTTTCGGATGGCATCTACAAGACAGCCCCCCAAGCTCCGATGAATTTATAAAGGCACAGCAGAAGTATTATATGCACGCCATCGAATGCTTCGGCCCCGAGCGATGCATGTTTGAGAGCAACTTCCCCGTAGATCGACTATCAATTAATTACCATGTCTTGTTTAATGCCTACAAGAAGATGGTTGCAGATTTCAGCGAACCGGAAAAGCATGCCATGTTTTATGGCACTGCAGAAAAGGTATATAGCCTCCAGGACTAGACATGTCTTACCACAGCTTGATTTTCGATCTGGACGGCACTTTGACAGACCCGCTGACCGGCATCGTGCGCTGCATGAACTATGCGCTGAGCAGTCATAATTACCAGCCAAGGTCGGAGCAGGAAATCAAACCCTATATAGGCCCACCTCTGGAAATAGCACTAGGCGAGCTGTCCGGCAGTGATGACGAAGACCACATCAAGGAACTAGTGTCGACCTACAGAGAACGTTACGGCGAATTTGGCTATGCGGAGAATGTCGTCTATAAAGGCATCTATGAGCTGCTGGACACACTTAGATCTAAGGGTTACCGGCTAGGTGTTTGCACTTCAAAGTTTGAGAAGTATGCCATTAAGATCTTGCAGGAATTCGAACTCGACAAGTACTTCGAATTTGTCAGCGGATGCGGAAATTACGAAATGACCAAGTCAGACCAGCTGCGCGAGCTATTAGGTAAGGACATAGTGAAACAGAATTCGCTAATGATTGGCGATAGAGACATCGATCTGATATCGGCACGGCAGACAGGGCTAAGTTCCGCCGGCGTACTTTGGGGATATGGAAGCTCTGAGGAACTAGCGAAAGAAAAGCCTGCCTTTATCGTCGATACACCTGCGCAGCTGACAGCGGCGCTAATCGACAGGATGTGAAAAGTTATTTCTTGCGCAGCCGTTTGATAACGGCGCTACTGGTTAGCACCACGGTGTCACCAACAAACAGTTCGCAGCGCGAGAAGACTATGGAGCCGCCGCGGTTCACCAGTTCACCACGTCCTTCAACCAGATCACCCTTAAAGGCCGGCGCGATGAACTCGCTATTGCAGCTTACCGTCACCACGCTCTCGGTCTCACCCCCGTTGGCGCATAGGCAGAGCGTGTAGTCTGCCAACGCCATCATCACACCTCCATGCAAGGTATCGTGGGCATTGCAATGATGCTCTTTAACGCGAAAGGCAGTTCTGGGGTTTTCGCCATCCATGATGAAGAAGAATGGCCCGATATAATCTTCGGCCTTATCTCCTTCCCAATGACGATAGTTGGAATCAATTGCGTAGTCTTCTGCTTTTAAACTCATATCTACTTCTCTATTCGGTCGTCTTATTCGTCGTCATTGTCAGGCACTGCTAGACCCACAACTGCACCAGCAACCTTAAACGGCACTTTCGCTATCTCAATCGTCGTATCTACCGCCGCACCAACTGCCATTCCGACACAGGAAGACAACAGCAGACACAGCGCAAAAAGCAATGGAATTCTTAGTCTCTTTCTGTGCATAGCGTACCGGTTGAACTGTTTCATAAATTAAGTTGCCAATAACCCACATCCACGAATTCGCCAAACTTGAAACCAATCTCGGAAAACTGACCTACCTTTTCGAAACCCAGACTCTCATGCAAAGCGACACTGCCTGCATTCGGAAGCGCGATGCTGGCAATTAGACTATGTATCGGCGTATTACCTAATTCATCAACAAGTTGCTGGTATAGCCTTCTGCCACGTCCCTTGCCAGTAGCATTATGATGCAGATAGACCGTCACCTCCCGCGAGCGGTCGTAGGCAGCTCTTGCCTTCCAAACCGAGGCATAGGCATAGCCCAGCACAATACCGCCCTCCTCCAAGACCAGCCAGGGCATGCTCGCACCCGCCGCTGCGATCCGCCGCCCCATGCCTGCATCACTGACTTGCTGCTCTTCGAAGGTGCAACGGCTATGCACGATATACCAGTTATAGATGGCTGCGATAACAGGCGCATCTGCAGTCTCTACAGGACGTATCTGTTCTAACTCATTAATCCGGTTCATAGATAGGCTCAGTATCAGCGTTGTCCGGTAAAGGGCTGCGCGTCTTCGATGCCGGCTCCTGCGTTAACCAGCGCCGAGAAATCCTCAGCCAGGTGCTTACTCTTCTCGAGAACGGTATTCCAATAGGCAAGGCGACTGTCATAGTCGAGGGTCTCGAAATCGGCTCTGTCGGGTATCTTGCCATGGGGCAGATCAGCTACAAATTCCGCAGACGGCACCACCAACACAACATTCTTAAAGTTTTCGAGGTTTACTCTGCGCCAGGGCACACGCTTGTCAAACCAACCGGGAATCACTGTGGGCGAAAAATGCGGGTACAAGACCAGCTCATTGCCAGCGGGAAATGGAAAATCGAAATGGTAATCGGTTATGCCGCCATCCCAATATAAACCCTGATTCGCACCGGCTATATCACGCACACCGTTGAGCACGAAGGGAATCGATCCACTCGCCATCATCGCGTCCACCAAGTTGTCTTCATTCATCCCGACGATGGCGGTCTTTAAGTCAGCGACATTTCGCCAGGGCGACATTTGTCCCATATTGCTGAAGATATTGCGCTCGAAGAAAAGCGAGAGCGTCCTCCTGCTAAGGGTATTGAGGAGCGCACTACTCATTAATTGCAACATGCGGGCAGTCTTTAGCTGCGATGAGCCGATTCCTCGCGCCCGGTCGGCGATGATATGGGTCCTGAACACCTCATTATGAACGATCTCGGCAACCCCGTTAGCACCGAGCATATCGGCGAGCATCTCCCCGGCCTTTTCAGTGATCTCATCGGTGGTGGGTTGCTCGGAATAGCGCTCTTCGCTATAGCGTTTCGCAAGTCGCTCGATGGAGGCCACCGGATTCTTTGTGGCAAGACAGCACATTCGCCATGCGCCAGCAGAAGAACCAAGCGTAATCAGCTCGCGCTGACGCCCGGCAAAGAACTCACCGAAGAGATAGCGATCTAGCCCATATAGCACAAACCATTTCGGACCACCGGAGGCAGCCAACATGATGCGAAATTGATCAGCGTTAATGCCCTCACTGCGAATACGTTGCAGTGCGTGGCTGCCGGCGAAAATTGAGAGAGATGACATGAGGCGGTAATGATATAATCGCCAGCGTTTTCACGCCATAGCCATTGCGCATCGCTTGGGGCGCAGAAAACCTAGCCACTTACTGAATCATTACCACATCACTGCCGAACTGCGTAAACAATACTATGCCCAGCAAGCTGCTCCAAGAGCGCAAGACCCTTCTCTATCTGTTAGCAATAGGCAATACGATTGCCTTCGCTACCTGGCAAGTAATGCTGAACAACTTTGCGGTTGAGCGGGCGGCTTTTACTGGCGAAGAGATCGGAATTCTGCAAAGTCTTCGCGAAGTCCCCGGATTTCTTGCCTTCACAGCCATTCTGGTGATGCTATTCATAAGACAGCAGACCTTTGCCATACTGGCCTTACTAACTCTCGGTATAGGTACCGCTATTACCGCTTTCTATCCGGCGGCGCTGTGGCTCTATTTCAGTACCGTGCTCATGTCCATCGGCTTCCACTATCTGGAAACTTTGCATAACTCACTCAGCCTGCAGTGGCTCAGCAAGGACGAAGCTCCGCGAGTAATGGGCAAGATTCTCAGCGTGCGCGCTCTGTGTAATTTCGCTATCCTCGGCACACTCTATATCTACCTGATGTTCTTTGCCGCGAATTACAATATTATCTACCTGCTAGCCGGCGGCACCGCTGTGGCCATCGGTGTTTTCTGCTGGGTCGCCATCCCCCATTTTGAAGACAGCGTCGTACAGAAGAAGACCTTATTCCTGCGCAAGAAATATTGGCTGTATTATCTGCTAACTTTCTTTGCCGGTGCACGGCGTCAGATATTTGTCGTATTTGCCGGATTCCTCCTGGTAGAAAAATTCAATTTTCCAATCGAAGACGTGGTCATGTTGACGCTAGTGAACGCAGCACTGACCTTCTTTCTGGCACCGAAGATTGGCCGCCTGATCAGCTACATCGGAGAACGCCGCGCGCTAACACTGGAGTACATTGGCCTGATCGTCATCTTTGTCAGCTATGCCTTCGTAGACACCATAGAATTCGCGATCGCGCTCTACCTGCTAGACCATATGTTTTTCGCCATGGCCATCGCCATCAAAACCTATTTTCAGAAGATTGCCGACCCGGCGGATATCGCTGCAACCTCCAGCATTAGCTTCACCGTCAATCACATAGCCGCCGTTGTGCTGCCAGCGGCGTTGGGACTGGTCTGGGTGATCAATCACAGCGCCGTCTTTCTGGTCGGTGCAGGTATAGCCTGCGGCTCATTGCTGCTTTCCCAGCTCATACCAGACCATCCGCGGCCTACAGCTGAGACCCGCCTCGCGGCGCAGCAGCCGATCTAAGCCAATTCATGGCTTCCTTAACGTTAAATAACGTTACTTCACTTATTTCGGCCAGCTCTTTGCCGTATCGTGCCAGCCTTATCAGCATGTATCACCAGTGAAAAAGAGATTACCGTGGCCATTCGAATCCATCTGCCAGCAGTCTGTACCTCTATCGTCTTTACCCTAGCGACACAGGGAGCCTTTTCTCAAAGCACTGAGCAGATCGAAGAGGTCATAGTCTGGGGACGCTCCCTGCAACTGCTGGGGACTTCTGACTCAGCCTCGCAAGGTATCGTCGGCTACAGTGATTTTTCTACTAGACCGCTGTCCCGAGTTGCCGAGCTGGTAGAAGTCGTGCCTGGCATGATCGCCACGCAACACAGCGGCCCCGGCAAGGCGAATCAGTACTTCCTGCGCGGCATCAACCTCGATCATGGCTCGGATTTCTCGACCTACTTCGATGGCATGCCAGTTAATTTCCGCACCCATGCCCATGCTCAGGGTTATATGGACCTGAATTTCATCATTCCCGAGATCATCGAGAGAGTCGAATTTCAGAAAGGCCCCTACTTCGCCGACACCGGTGACTTCTCTCTGGCTGGTTCTAATTCGATGAAGACCTATGACGCGCTGGAGAAAAGCTTCACGGAAATAACCCTCGGCCTGAAAGATGAATTTCGCCTGGTTACGGCTAATTCCTATCAACTGGAGGAAGGCACCCTACTCGCCGCCTTCGAGCACCATCAGTCTAACGGACACTTCGACCTGGACCAGGACGTGCGCAAATACAACGGCCTGCTTAAGTACACCGGCACCATCGCAAACATTCCCAGCCGCATCACCTTTTCTGCCTACGACTCACAATGGATCTCTACCAATCAGGTGCCGCAGCGTGCCGTCGACAGCGGGCAGATCTCTCGATTCGGTTTCATCGACCCCGATCTGGGTGGTGAGTCTCATAGATATTCTCTGAGCGGAAATTTTGAGATCAATGGCTGGGATCTCAATCTCTATGCTAGCTCCTATTATATGAGCCTGATTAACAACCCCACCTACTTCCTCAATAATCCTGCAGACGGCGATGAGTTTGAGCAGGAAGATGAGCGGCGGCTATTTGGTGGCTCGCTGCGCAAATCTAGTGAGTCTGAGATATTTGGCCTGCCTGCCACCCAGACCGTGGGTGTCGATGTTCGCTATGACGATGTGAACGAATTAAACCTGTTTACTACTATTAGCCAGCGCCGCGTCGGCAGCATTCGTGAGGATGAGGCAGAAGAATTCAGCACCGGCATCTTCGCCGAGTCGCAGATTTCATTGACGGACAAACTCCGCGCCACCATCGGTGTACGGGTAGACTTTTATTCATTCGAGGTGGATGCGCTGCGCGCAGCAAATTCCGGCAGCGATCGGGACTCTCTCTGGCAGCCGAATATAGGCCTGGCCTATAGAGCAAGTCAGAATCTGGAGCTCTACCTCAACTACGGACATGGCTTCCATTCGAACGATGTGCGAGCCGCGGTAAATACAATCGACCCCATTACCTTGAGCCCCACAGAAGCCCAAGATGTCCTGGTCGAAGGCAAGGGAAGCGAGATCGGCTTTCGCTATGACACATTGAATGGATTCAATATAGCTATCGCCGCCTTTGAGTTGCGCACGGATTCGGAATTGGTATTCGTCGGCGACGCCGGAACCACGGAACCTAGCGACCCCACCAGCCGACGCGGTGTTGAGATTAATTCTTTCTGGGAGATCAGTGAAAACTGGGTATTCGATTTCAGCGCAGCAAAAACCAGCGGCCACTTCCGCGGACTGCCCTCGAATGCCGATAGCATTACCGATGCCCATGAAGAAGTCGTGGCCGCCGGCCTAACCCATGTTGGCAATAACGGCCTAACTGCCAGCCTACGCCTGCGTCACTTTAGCGATGCCGCCCTGACCGAAGACGAAGCCGTGCAGAAAGATGGATCGACACTGATCCATGCCGGCGTATCCTATGCGTTCGACAACTGGGAGATCGGTATCGACGCACTCAACCTACTGGATGCAGAAGACGATGACATCGCCTATTTCTTCGAGTCACAACTCGCAGGCGAGACTGCCAGCGTAGAAGACATCCATTTCCATCCCTCTAACCCACGCCATATTCGTCTCTTGTTGAAGTATCGCTTCTAAAACGACAGACAATAAAAAGCCCGCTGGCATCGCTGCGCGCAGGCTTTTCGAATGCCATGCTGAACCTGCCCGACCTTGAATTCATCGGTGAGCAAGCCCGCAGTAATGGGTATGTTTCATGCGAACAATCAGGGCCGAAGGTCCGTGAACAGGGAAAATGCCCGTTGCTGCGGGCGGCTAGGCATCACCCCTGAACCTGCCACCATAACCCGGGTGGCACAGTCAATTAATCTATTGCGTTAACTCGATATTCCCTAAGGATATCTCAGAATCTAATGACCTTGTTCGAACACCACTGTAAAGCTCACGGGAACCGCGCGGCTGATACTAGGCAGACCGGCTACTTCACGCAACTTCTCTACACCCGCAGTCAATGCAAACGCATCAGACATTACGATAATAGGCTTCAGGGTTGATACGACAACGCCTTCTCCTGTTCGAGTAATCTGCACATCGGCAGCCAGGGCAACGCTCTGACCGTGCAGGGACAATTCGAAATCGATCTGTCGCGCAGTCGATGCACCCGCATCCATATCGGTTAGCGCATCGAGATCGATGCTGCCGCTGATAGTTGCCTCGGGAAACATATTCGTCTCGAATAGCATTTCTTGCATGCGCTCGTTACGAATTTGAATCATGGTATTCACACTAGCCAGCTCAATAGTGATTTCAACATCACCGTTGTCGCCGATAGTGCCGGAGAGTCTGTCGAAGCTGTGCGCTTCTGCGACATGCTCAGCCTTAACAGTAACGAAACTAAGACTGGATGCTTCATTATCCAATGACCAATGAGCCTGCGCGGCGCTCACAAATAAAACCGAGCTTACCAGCGCTGCTAACCCAGCCTGTAGAAATTTCGAGATCATACTTACACTCCTCTTTGTCCTGTCCCGTCGGCAAACTGGCCGAACTAGTTTATTTATAGGTATGGTAACCACTGAGCGGATCGATCTCAGCAACTGCCTAGCTTACTGCAAATCACAGACAATAGACCATCAAAGTTGCAGATATTTCCTGTATCACAGTCATACTACCCACAATTGGCACGCAATTGCGCTTTGAGTGCCGTGCGCTAACAGTTAGAATCGGTCTCTCTTTACTGCCGGGGCTCATCATTTCATTTGAGCCATCCATTACCCCAAGGCAGATCTAAGGTAACTCACTATCAATCGAGTCGAAACATAGCCAGGCATGAAATCGAACAGTAGCAGCCCAATCGTAAAGCACCTGGTCTTGGTCGGCGGCGGCCACAGCCATCTTGCCGTACTGAAAAAGTTAGGCATGGATTCTGTCCCCGGACTGAGCATTACCCTGATAAGCCGCGACATAGAGACGCCCTACTCCGGTTCACTTCCCGGCTACATCAGCGGCGTGTACAGCCGCGATGATATTCATATCGATCTAAGACCACTAGCACAGTTCACCGGCGTGAGACTGATACACAGTGAAGTAAGTCATATCGATTTCGAACAGAAGACGATTCACCTAGATGGCAGGCCAGCTATCGAGTTCGACCTCATCTCTTTAAATATTGGCTCTAAGCCGAATGCGACAAAGATTCCTGGCGCGACAGATTTTGCCATAGGCATTAAACCCATCGACCAGTTTCTGCGTTACTGGGATATCTTGCGCACAGACATACTCAGCGCTATAGATACCCAGAACAAGCACTATCGCTTCCTCATCGTGGGCGGAGGACCGGCGAGTGTCGAGCTAGCCTTTGCCGTCCAACATCGAATTCACAGCGAACTAGCGATAAAGAAATTCGATAGTTCGCCACTTGAGATAGGCATTGTTACGGCAGAGGACGAGTTACTCAGATTCCACAACAACAAGGTTCGACATTTTATCAAAGCAGAATTAGCCAAGCGGGAAATCGCTGTCTACCCTGAACATGAAGTCATCGAATTTAGTGATGGGAAAATTCATTGCAGCGATGAGCGTGAAGTCGAGGCCGACGCCATAGTCTATGCGACGGGCGCAAGCATCCCGCAATGGCCAGCGGAATGTGGCCTGGCGATAAGCGACGACGGCTTTATCGAAGTAAACGATTTTCTGCAATCCACCAGCCATGAGTTTGTATTTGCCGCAGGTGACGCAGCAACTATTAAAGGCGAGCCCAGACCGAAGTCTGGAGTCTACGCCGTAAGACAGGGCAAGCCCCTGGCGGAGAATCTGCTACGCTATGCCACAGGCAAGAGCCTAAAACCCCATCGCCCTCAGAAGAATGCGCTGGCCCTGATCAATCTTGCCAATAGAAAGGCCATCGCCTCGCGCAACAAGCTATTCTTCCAGGGCCGCTCAGTCTGGTCGCTGAAAAACTCTATCGATACCGCATTTCTGCGCAAATACAGCCAGTTTCCGACTATGCCAGATAGCCTGGACATAGCGAACGGCCTGGTGAGCGAGGAAACAGAGCAGCAGCTGCGCAAACATGCGATGCGCTGTGCCGGCTGTGGCGCCAAAATAGCCGGAGACGTATTGCAGGAAGTGCTGCAGGAATTACCCGGCCAGCACAATGATGACGTACTCTCATCCGGATCGGTCAGTGAGGATGCCTCACTTATTCAATTAGAAGATGGTCGCGTTCTACTGCAGAGCGTCGATCAGCTCAGCGCCTTTATCAATGACCCCTGGTTATTCGCCAAGATTGCCAGCAATCATTGCATGAGCGATATCTATGCGATGGGTTGCATGCCGCACTCGGCTCTCGCCATCGTCGGAATTCCCGCGGCGAGCAAGAATATTAGCAAGGCCACACTAAGAGACGTCATGCACGGTTGCAGCGAGGCATTAAACGAAAACGACTGCACTCTAATCGGCGGCCATTCCGCCGAGTCCAAAGAGCTAGTGTTTGGCCTCTGTGTCAACGGCTTCTCAGAAAGAGGTGCCCTGCTCGGCAAAGATGGCATGCACACCGGCGACATTATCATCCTCTGCAAACCCCTGGGCACGGGCACGCTATTAGCCGCCGATATGCGCTTCAAGGCTCGGCATCGCTGGATGGAAGCCGCACTGCGGCAGATGTTGCTATCCAATAAGAAGGCCGCTGAATGTTTTATTCAGCACAGAGCAACCGCCTGCACCGACATCACCGGTTTTGGGCTGGCCGGTCATCTCTTCGAGATGCTTGAGTCGAACAATATAGAAGTGGAATTGAGCCTGGCCGATCTGCCGGCATTAGATGGCGCATTGGAGACACTGCAGCAGGGAATATTCAGTTCACTTCACGCGGATAATGCCCTGGTAAGAAATAATATATTCAATAGTGAAGCATTTCAGGGCAACCCACGCTTCGATCTGATGTTCGACCCGCAGACTGCGGGAGGCCTGCTAGCGAGCGTCCCGGATGTAGAGGCAGAAGCGTGCATCAAACGGCTACGCGAATGGGGTTATCCCGAGGCTAAAGCTATCGGCAGAGTCGCTAAAACAGCAGCGCAACTACCGGCACTGATTCTAAAATAGCGGCAAACAGCGATTATTGACTAACCCTAAGCTCAACCGTGTTGCCCGCAATATCTTTCAAATAGATCGAACGACCCATTCCCTGCGCGCCATAACGCCGCTGAAAATCGTCGACCTCAACACCGTGTTCTTGTAGATACAACTTCAGCGCCAGCTCATCGACAGGCTCAATCTGCAGACAAAAGTGATCGACATTATTTCCCGTCTCCCCGGGTGCCGGTCCGCCGACTCTTCCCAATTCGCCCCCAACATCCACTATATCTATGAGCGAGCCACCGGCTCTGAGTTGTGTTAGCCCCGTCTGCGCAGGCGTCTCTCGCTCCAACTCACAGCCCAGCACATCGCAGTAAAAATCGATGAGCTCCCGATAGAGATCGGTGCGCAATACGATATGGTCGATGAGTTTTGGTTTAATCATTATTCGCCTAAGCCTTCCTATCACATCACAGCTCGAATCCAGCCTACAGAATCGCCGAGCCCACTCGCTGGAAGATGAAGACCAGCTGCGTTATAGTCCTGAGCAGAATCTATACCCCCTAGCAAGGTAATACAATGAACTCATTCCATGTCGCCTATCGGACAATTGTCACGACCCTGCTCCTATTAATCGCGGCCATTAGTTCAGTTAGCGTTGCCCAAGATGACGGCGCCGCATCGGTATTGCAGCGTTACGGCAACCTGGATATAGAGCGCACCGGGCCCACGATCGATGCCGAGCTTGCACAGAAGTATCTGCGTCGCGGCAATACTTATAGCAACCTGGAACGCTTTGAGGAAGCCATCGACGAATACAGAAAGGCTATTAGCGCGGACCCGAATCTTGATGGTGCGATTCGTAATCTTGCCAATACCTATTACTACCTGGAGCGCTATGAAGAGGCGAAGCCGCTGCTGGCCAGATTCATCCGGCTACAGTCGAGCACAACGGCATCCTTGATCGCTGCGGTAACAACCCTGGGTGAACTAGAACGGCGCGATGGAAACTTTGACGCATCGATAGACTATGACCTGCGCGCAATCGAACTTGATTCGGACAACGACTCGCAAGTGCACATCATGGCTAACATCTATAACAATGCTGGCGAAGCCGACAAGGCAATTGCTGTCTATCAGAAGGCGATCGAAGTGATGCCCGGCAATGCCTTCTTCGACCGCAGCCTGGGTCGTATTCTGGAACAGGAGGATCGCATCGAGGAGGCTCTGCAGGCTTACGAGTCTGCGGCAGCGAAAAACCCGGATTCAGACTTCTATACCAATCTCGTCGAGTCGCTACGCAATCGCCTGCAACGCTAAACCGCGCCCCAGCGAGCGGACTATTGGCTCGATTCTTCAGAGTCCAGAACCAACGCTTCTCTTTCCGCTAATGACAATTCAGCGAGCCGGCTAACCTGGGCATAGAACTCGGGAAAGTTCTGATTCGATTTCTCGAATACACCCTCGAACAAGGGCAGTAAATCGTTGTAAGAAGCAATCGTGCCTAACTGCGCATTGTTTAGCGAGCTCGCGAACCAGCCATCATATCCCGCGTAACCCTGCCACTGGCGTTTCAAAGCCCCATAGTCATCTCGCAAGGACTGCTGCAGCTGCGACTTGCGTACGCGCATCGACTGTTCGGCGAGCTCTTGCTGATAGAGCATCTCGAATCGATCTCTATAACCCGTAACCAAATCGACGAACTGTCGCTGCCGCCCATACTCCAACAAGGCAGCATCGATGTCGGACACCGCTGCGCTCTGCGCAAGCCAGCGCCGAACCCCCTCTCGCTCTACCGCCGTAGCAAAACTCTCGTTGAAAGTGGTATCGCCGCTTACATAGACAAGCTGATGCGCCAACTCATGAAATATTAGGCCCGCCAGTTGATGATCAGCCCGATCGAGTACAGTGCTTAGCAGCGAGTCCTCAAACCAACCCAGGGTTGAGTAGGCATCTACGCCCCCGGTATAGACATCGAAGCCTTCCTGCTCCAGCTTCGCAGCATAGTTCAATGCGGATTGTTCAGAGAAGTAGCCACGATAGGACACGCAGCCAGCGATTGGATAACACCAGTTCACCGGATCGACGGAAAATTCTGACGCGGCGAAAACATTCCAGACTACGTGCTCACGCTCGACATCTACATAGCTCGAATAGTGATCCCCCACCGGCAAGCCCAGCTCTGTCTCGGCAAACTTCCTAATCTCAATGACCTTCTCAAACTTCTCAAGCAGCTGTGGCGGCAACTCTTCTTGCTGCAATAGCCGCCGAATATCTTCCCGCCCGAAGACTATGGCAAGCTGGCCCCGCGCCGCCTGCGAGTAGTAACCCACCGTCTCGCAAGATACCAGAGCGATAGACAGCAGCATCAGCGCAAGCGCCTTCACTGCATTCGACTTGTAGAGTTTGCCTGACGCTAGCAATTCATTCTCCCTGCAGCGTAGCAAGTACAGAGCGTGAACCCGCAAGTTCCCGGTGTTCGCCTAGATAGATTCCCTGCCAGATACCTAGCTGCAATCTTCCCTGCGTTATTGGTATGGAGAGTTCACAGCCAAGCAGGCCAGACTTTATATGAGCGGGCATATCATCTGGCCCTTCCAGGGTGTGTTCATAATAGGGAGCATTTTCTGGCACCAGCTGATTGAAGTGTGACTCCATATCACGACGGACCGAACTATCGGCGTTCTCATTAATGCTTAGCGAGGCGGATGTATGCTGCAGGAACAGATGCAGCAATCCAATATTAACAGTAGCAATCTCGGGTAACGCTGCCAGCACCTCGTCGCTGACCAGATGAAAGCCGCGTGGTCTTGCGCGAAGTGCTATTGGTTTCTGCAACCACATAGCTCAGAGACCAGCCAGTTCGATCTCAAGCAATTCGATCTCAAACAGGTGTGCCCAGTGCTTGCCAGTAACAAACAAACGTTTACCCTCGGCATCCCAGGCAATGCCGTTTAGAACGGCCTCGGAACTTCCCAGCTGCGTCTGCTCGGATAAGCCGCTTAAATCTATGATCGAATTGACCCCACCAGTTGCCGGGTCGATGCGCAGAATATAATCGGTCTGCCAGACATTGGCCCAAACTTCGCCATTAATATATTCCAGCTCGTTTAACTGACTGATAGCATTGCCTGCATATTCCACCTGCACACTGCGCTGCGGTGCAAATGTCTCAGGATCCATAAACTGCAGGGCAGCCGTGCCATCACTTAGTATTAGATGCTCACCATCGTAGGCTAAGCCCCAACCCTCCGTCGCATTGTAATGAGAGCCCACCGAATCGAAGCTCGACTTGTCATACACGAAGACGAGATGAGACTGCCATGTGAGCTGATAGATTTTCTCACCGACGATTTCGATTCCTTCGCCGAAATAACGCTGTGACAAATTCTTACTCATCAGAACTTCGCCATCATCGAGATTGATCTTACTTAGGGAGGACTGGCCATTCTTTCCAGTCCCTTCAAATAGAAAACCTTCGTGATAGAGCAAACCTTGGGTAAAAGAATTGATATTGTGCGGATAGGTATTAATTACCTTGTAGCCATAGCGGGGAACCTGCTCCTGTGCCTGCAATAGAAACGACGCGCAGCACATCAACAGGAACAGTAGCGTTCTTGATCGTCTAAGGCGAATAGTCAAATTTTCTCCCATGCTATAGTATTGCTCGGACTCATGAATAACAGCTGAATGATCGGAGCGCGTATGGCGGATGACTGTCTGTTTTGCAAAATTATCGCAGGGGAAATACCCTCTAACAAGGTTTATTCCGACGATGATGTGTATGCCTTCCACGACATAAACCCCGCGGCCCCTACGCACATCCTCATTATTCCCAAGAAACATCTGACTGATGTGTCGGCAAGCGATGCCAACGATCAGGCATTGCTGGGAAAACTGCTATTAAAAGCGAATCAAATTGCCGCCGAACAAGGGCTCAGCGAAGATGGCTTTCGCTATGTGATCAATACGGGAAGCGACGGTGGACAGACCGTCTACCACCTGCATCTACACATTCTTGGTGGCCGCGCGCTGAATTGGCCGCCAGGCTAAAGCAATAATAGCCCCGTCAGACTCTAACTAACTGCGCAGCCGCTGCAGTTGGCTGTGCTGCGCATCACACACACCCTTCTCCGTAATAATCTTACTAATCAGACGTGCCGGTGTTACATCGAAACCGAAGTTGCTTATCGCCGTGCCTTCGGGGCAGAGTCTGATCTTACTCAGTTCGCCTTTTTCATCGACTCCGCTGAGATGACTGACTTCTTCCGCATCCCGCTGCTCTATAGGAATTTCTTTGAGACCCTCTGAGAGGGTAAAGTCTATGCTCGATACCGGCAACGCCACAAAGAAAGGCACGTCGTTGTCGAACGCCGCCAAGGCTTTTAGATAGGTTCCGATCTTATTGCACACATCCCCGTTAATCGTGGTTCGATCGCTGCCAACAACACAGCAGTCTACCTGACCATGTTGCATCAGATGTCCGCCCGCATTATCGACGATCAGCGTATGCGCGATATCGTGTTGTGCGAGCTCCCAACAGGTAAGCGATGCACCCTGGTTACGGGGCCGAGTCTCATCGACCCAAACGTGCAATGGCACTCCAGACTCCGCCGTCTTATAGATAACCGACAGCGCCGTTCCCCAATCTACCGTTGCCAATGCGCCGGCATTGCAATGCGTGAGAACCTGCAGCGGCTTACTCTTGTCATGTTTTTCATTCCAGATCTCCTGCAGCAGGGCTGTGCCATGCTCCCCGATTTGGGCACAGATCACACTATCTTCACGCTCCATCGCCTGCGCCTCCTGCAAGGCTACTTCGACTCGTTTCTCGACGACGGTGTGACGCAACGCTGCATTGACTCTATCCAGCCCCCATCGCAGGTTCACCGCAGTCGGTCGCGTCGCTGCCAGCTTGTCCATGGCGACGGCCAGTTGCTGCGGATCTTCAAGCAGCGCCAGATAGATGCCATAGGCAGCGGCTACACCAATCAAGGGCGCGCCGCGCACCTGCATCGACTCGATGGCATGACAGGCATCTTGGAGTGTATTTAGGGTAATGATTTCAAAGCGATGAGGCAGGCGAGTCTGATCAATAATATTAACGCTATTATCACTCTCTTCGAACCAGATGCTTTGGTATTGCTGCCCGTTAATTTTCACTATCGCCTCGATAGAATGTAGAAATTAGATTACGCGCTCATTGCCGCCATCGACAGGCAGCTGTGCCCCGGTGGTCTTGGAGAGCGATTGCCCGGCAAACACAGTGACCGCCTTCGCCACATCCATTGCGGCGACCTCAGTTTTCAGCACATTCGACTGCTTATATTCTTCAACGCTAAGGCCATAATGTGCGGCGCGACTAGCCAATACTTCCTCGCTCCATATCGCCGTATCATACACAGCATTAGGGTGCAGCACGTTAACCCGAATACCCGCTTCCCCCAATTCCAGAGCGGCGATGCGCGCCATCTGCGTCAGGCCAGCCTTGGCTACCGAGTAAGCCGCAGCGCCAGGCCCGGGTGCCGGTACGTTTTTAGAGGCAACTATGACAACCGCAGGGTCTAGGCCATTGCGCAGAAATGGCACGGTGGCGCGCAGTAGTTTCATGTGTGAAGTTTGATTTAGCTGCTGCGAAAATTCCCAGTTGTCATCACTCATTTCTTCCAGGGGCTGGCTGGCAGGAAAATTTCCCGCATTGCTTACTACGATATCGATACCACCAAACTCGGCCACCATCTGCTGCAATGCAGAATCTATCGCCTGCGAATCGGTGACATCACAGCGCACAGCCACTACTGCACCGTCAGTAAACTGTTCGGCAAAACCCTCGGCGATATCTAGCGCCAACACGACGGCACCGCGGTCCGTGAACTCCTCGACACAAGCCTTGCCTATACCCGACGCAGCCCCAGTCACCACCACTACCTTGCCCTCGAACTCCGGTGTGTGCGCCGAGCTTTTCAACTTCGCCTGCTCCAGTTCCCAGTACTCCACATCGAACAGATCTTGCCTTGGCAGTGCCTGCCAGCCACCCAGAAATTCGGCTTGTTGAATCGACTTGATCGTATGCCCACAGATGTCCTGCACAATCTGTAAGCGTTTCTGATTGGGCGCCAGATAGACCATGCCCTTGTTACGCCAGACGCCATAGCGCGGCATAGTATCCAGACACTGATGGGATGGGTCACTGTGCTTCTCGAAGTACTCCAGATAGTCGGCCTTAAACTGTTGCAGACCGGGAAGAGGATCTGCATCGAAGACTGCCGCGAAGGCTTTGGCATGAATCGTATGATCGGGCGTCAGCGGGCCGCGAGTCGCCAGGTCCTGACAATTCTCCAGATTGGCGAATCCGGATGCCTTCTGCGTTGTCTCGAGCCGAAGCAATACAGGTCTATCCATCATCTGCGCGGCTGCCTTGCGCAGGCGGCTAAGCTGAAGACAGTCTTGCCCGGTCGCCTTATAGCTGGCGCTGGCCAATCCACCGGCTCCAGTTTTCTGCTGTAGAAACTGTTCTGCCTTGCTAACCAGTTCGATCATAGTGCTATAGCTGGTCTTTGCATCTTCATCGAAGGTGAAAATACCATGGTGTAACAAGACGATACCCCGCAAGGATGACCACTGAACCTTTGCTGTGGCCTCGGCGACCTGCTGCGCCAGAATAAAGCCGGGCATCATATACGGAAGAATCAGAACCTCATCGCCATAGATCTCCCGCAGCAGCGACTCCCCATAGGGGCTGTTGCTTATGGCAACGACGGCATCCGCATGACTGTGATCTACATATCTGTGGGGAATTAACGCATGCAGTATGGCCTCGACCGAAGGCGTAGGTGCGGTCGGGTCCAATAGCGCAAGCCGCAGCTGACGCATCATCTCGCTATCGCCCAGTGCCGTGAGCTCTCCAAGCCGCAGTAGGTGCTCCATCTTTACGGCAGGAAAGCCCGGGGCTTGAATGGTGCGCAGATCCCAGCCGGAGCCTTTAACGAAGAGAACCGGTTCGACCTCGCCAAAGATATTCTCTAGCTCTCCTTTCACCGAGGTATTACCGCCACCATGAAGCACTAAATCGGCGTCCTTCCCTAAGAGCTGCGAGGTATAGACGCGCAGGCCCAGATTGCTATCTTGCTCGGTGTGCGCGGCCGCCTCAGATTCTATCCAGCGATTTTTCATGATAAATAACAACTCAGTATAGGCTTATAAAATTCAGGTCGGAGCAAGAGTCCGACCTCAAACGAAAAACGCACCATCGGAATCGATAGTGCGTTTGATAGTTCTCTCGTCTGTGCGATTGCAGCAAACAGCTGCAACACAGTGCGTGTTAGTCGCTAGGGCTCGACTATAGATATATTCGCCATACCAGCCTGCCGTGCCGCATCCATGATCATTACCAGGGTAGATACGTCGGAGTCGTTGTTAGGCTGGATAATGACAGAGGCTGCCGGATTTTCGGCCTTCAGCTGATCGATATTGGATCGAATGAAATTCGGGAGAATAGGCCGTGGATTGCCGTTAAGGATAATCTCGTTGTTAGAACCGATTTCAAACAGAATATTCTTCTTCTCATCATCTGGTGGAGGCTGGTCGGTGTTGTTATTGTCGCTACTTGCAGCACTTACAGACGTTTCAGATAGAAATGTTGCTGTTACCACGAAGAAGATCAACAGGATAAAAACTACATCCAACATGGGGGTAAGGTCGATCTTGGTATCGTCGTTCTTACGCTTTCCGGCTATTTTTTTCATTATTATGTCCTAACTACTAGTGTCTTAACTACCCGTGTCCCAACCACTCGGAACACCGCATAAATTCCGGGATGATTCCTACATCGAAGGAATCCAGTCCCTGAGTATAGCAACCATGTCAGCAGAATTAAAAGCCAGATTTCACGCGCCTATTCCAGCCCATAAAAAAGGGAGGCTAAAGCCTCCCATCTCTACTATTACCTGGCCATCACGCCTATTGAGAGAAATGAACTCTTAGGGTGGAATAGGCATAAGCAACTGATTTTAATAATTTTTATTCAGAATTCTGGAACAGCGTTCGCCCCTATTACTTCTTCAGGGAAGATACGGTGAACTTAACAAGCTCTTTCAACTGCTTCGGTGTCTTGCCATCGCGGCTGTTTACGCGCATGCCGTGCAGGCTATTCATCAGCACATCCGCTGCAAATTCGACGCTCACACCCTTCTTAACCTTGCGATTCTTGTGGGCCTCCTTCAAGCGCGCCACCAGGGCTTTGCGGATGATGGCGAGGGAGCCACGAACGACCTTGCGCATCTCCTTGTCGTAATTGATGCTCTCACAGACCGAATTGACCAGCAGGCAGCCCATGCTGCGGTGCTTATTGGTTACATTGAGCACTGTCTCATCGAAATAGGCTTCGATAGCCTCCCAGGGACCCAATTTTGAGTTCTTAAGAGAGGCTGCTATCTGCTTTTCAACGACTTTATTGTATTGGTCAACACAAGACTTGAAGAAGGTATCCTTGTCACCGAAAGAATTATAGAGAGTTCCTCGATTGATACCTGTGCAATCCAATAATTTTTGCACTGAGCTTGCTTCATAGCCTTCTCGCCAGAACTGCTCCATTGCATGGGTTAATACTTTGTTTTCATCAAACTCAACTGGTCGTGCCATATTCTGCTTCTCTGTCTTTGTTCTACAAGTAAAAGATTAGTCTGTATCCAACGCCTAGCCCTAGCTATTTTTTTGCGCGGCTTTTCACCAACCTAGGAGGAGCGCTATTGTAGTACAGCGATTCCCTTTTTACACAAAATGCAGAAGAAAATTTCCCATTTTTGACCCAAAATTAATAGAGCGTTAAAAACACCTGAATAAATAGCCTCTTAATAGTGCTCGAATGTGATCTGCATCACGGTCTTTTCGCCTAACGATGAGCTTATGTAATACCTAGCGCATAGGCGCACGAGCTTTTCTGATCAGAAAATGAAGGCTTGAATGGCGATTCAAGTAAGAGAAAGCTAGGAGAGAGAGGCTAGCCGCGCTACATAGCGCTGAATGTCGTTACAATTAGACCGATCAATCCACCAAACACACAACCCCAGACAACTAACCAGCCCAGGTGCTTACGAATCATCTGTTGGATTATTTCTTTGACCATCTTCGGTGTCATCTGATTCAGCCGATCATCGATCATGAATTCCAGCTTATTTCGAATCGCCTCATCGTCCATCGCCGAGCTTAGGGCCGCCTGAATATGCTCTTGAAAACTCTCATCTCTCAGCTGCCCGGTAAAAAAGTCACGCATTTGCTCTACGAAGGGTTCCTTCAATGCGGCAAGAGCATCTCTGCCCCCTAACATGCCCACCATGCCTCCAAATGAGGAGTTCATGATCACATCTAGAAGCGACTCGAAGGCCGAGTCCAGATCTAACTCATCGATGACTTTCTTAAGCTGCCCAGCCATCTTCTGAGAAATATCCCCAGCGCCATGAAAAAATTCTTCCAGATCGGCCTTGTCGAAGAACTGCTCCATGATTAGCTCTCGAATTCCGTGTTTAAATTCTTCGAATCGAAGCGGAATGACACCTGAGCCGTAGATACCGGGCACACGCTCAAACAGCATATGCACAGCCAGCCAGTTGGTGATGCCGCCAGAGAGAGCGAACAGACCCGTGTTGAGCACATAGATCTGATAGGGTCCATCCACCAGCAAGCCCACTGCTATCAGGCAGGCAGCGATAAAATTACTCAGCACACTCTTATTGATGACAGGCCTCGTGGAAGTTCATGATCGTGACAGGGTTAAGATTGAAATTGAAATCACCGGCGCATGTTAATAGATCAGCAC